>ERZ1673753.45-NODE-45-length-190624-cov-22.486160_pt1 | contig 190624 bp, 183 predicted proteins | sample MGYA00580201_ERZ1673753 | MGnify/ENA primary metagenome ERZ1673753 (study PRJEB41218, sample SAMN15661747) | gut metagenome | host: Homo sapiens | place: Canada: London | collected 2015-08-20/2019-03-30 | study: EMG produced TPA metagenomics assembly of... | reverse complement strand
GTCAGGCTACTATTGGTCTGCCTCTGAGGCTTCCGCAGAGTTGGGTTGGTACCAGAGTTTCTACAATGGCACCCGCTACAGGCTCGCTAAGTCCGATGTGAACCGTGTCCGCTGTGTCAGGAGATAAACTCATCCACTCATCCTAGCCTTCTTCTCCAAGGGGCGAAGGAAAATTGTTTGTAGATTGCGGATTAAGTACGCAATGACAAAATATATCATACCGTCATTCTGAACTTGTTTCAGAGTCTTATGAAGAATTTTTAGTATGGATAATCTTTTTTAAATTCCCAATTATCATAAGTCATAATTAGTGGCATACATTCCGTTGGATATCTTTTACAGACATTAAGGGCTTGTTCGCGAGTTGCGACACTTCCACCCTCTATGTGATATGGTTCAAGACGTCTGTTTTTGCAGTGTAGAAATTTAAAAATATCTCTACCGTCTTTGTTTGGTTTTTTATCTCCATTTACGTCAAACATTAAATCTAAACAAGTTCCATTCCAAAGATATAATACAGAGCCGTCTGCAAATGTAATTGCAAATGCTACACGACTGCTTCCTGTAACTTGTTGTTTACCAGTTTTTATAATTTTAAAATAATTATTATCAAAATAGGTATGATAATATCTTTCTGCACGGTCAACATTTGAAACCTCAGTTTCAATTGTCCAGGTTTGCATTTCTCCGTTTTCGGTTTCAGAATAGATAATTGCCTGCTGCATTGTGCTGTAAAACTTTTTTAGCCGTGCGGAAGTTTCCAACTTCTGCTTTTTTTGTACAACAGCAGGTAATGTCATAGCTGCAACAATACCGATTATTCCTAAAGTTATTAAAACTTCAGCTAAAGTAAATCCTTTTTTCATATTTTTAGTATATTATATTTTTCTTGTTTTGTCAATATTATAGTGCTACTTTAGTATTATTAAAATAATGTTTAAGGGGTGCTAAAATGCTTATATCATATAAAGTATGAATGACGATAATATATTAAAAATTTTTGGGTTTAATCTCAAGGTTTTGCGTATGAAAAATGGATTAACGCAATTTCAGCTTGCGGAAAAGTTAAATGTTCATGAAAAACATATCTGTAAAATTGAAACAGGCAAACAAAATGTTACTTTAAAAACGCTTGAAAAAATTGCAAAGGCTCTTGAGGTAGAACCGAGTATTTTACTTGAAAATAAGTAAAATTTTTATCTTGTGATTAATGTATATGGTTCTAGTTTTTGCAACCAATGCAGGAAGATAAAATCAGATGGCGATTTTGTTATTTCAAACTTTTTTGTGTATTTGTATTTATCAGTTTTTATTTAGATTCTGAAACGAGTTCAGGGTGACAGTCTTTAGCTGCAATGACATGCTAAGAACAATGATTACTTATTAAAAAAAATTTACATAATGTTAATTGCAAAGAATGATGTTATAATTATATATGTATACATAAGATCTTATTAAGGACGTGAAATTCAGTAATGGCAATACAAGGATTTGATTATAAAGGATTTGCACAGAATTTGGCTCAACAGGCACTGGAGCTTATTCCGCCTGATTTTAACGATAATCAGAAAAATTATGTTGCAAACACTTTATTAAACTTTTCTACTGTTGCGGGTCAGGCGTTATATGATGATGAATCTTTAGGTTTTAACCTTGATCAGGCTGTTATGATTACACAGATTATTGCAGAATGGTCTTTTCATAAGTCGGTTGATTTAGTTCGTTCAGGTATTCCACAGCAGTATTGGGATCCTGTTATGCAGAAAATTGCGTTTACTATTTTTGAAATCGCAAAAAATGCTTTTCATCAAGGATTGCCGCAAGATCAGTGTTTGCAGTTAATAGAACACCATGTAAAGAAAACTTGGCTTGATTGTATTGCGGAATTAAAAGATAAAAATCTGATTAATGAAGCATTAATGGAGCAAGCTGCAAGCCAGTCCAATATTGATGCAATGATGCAGCAGCAGGCACAGGCAGAACAAGCCCAGGCACAGGCGCAAGCTCACACCGGCGGAATGCCTGTGCCTCAAAATGATGGAGTGCCGATTCCTTCTGCTCCTGTGCCTTTAGGCGCTGATGCAAAAGTCTTGAAGCTTGCAACTCTTGCCATGCTTTTCCAAAAAATGAAGCAGGATAAAGTTCAGACTATTTTGAATAAATTTAATCCTGATGATGCACAGTCAGTTATCAAATTTATGGGAATGCCTGATTTAGGATCGAAAGTCGATGCAGGTGCTGCTCTCAGGTGTTTGCAGGAAATTAAAACAGGATTGCCTAAAAGTAGTCAGAATGTTTCGCCTTCAAGGATTCTTAATAAAATCCAAAATGTTTCGCAATATTTAGATAAGTCACAACTGGAACAAACACTTAGGCTTGAACGCTCAAAGGTTAAAAAGTTTGTATTCAGTGCATTAGAGGGGGAATACTATGAAATTCCGCCAAAAGTTGCAAATATTATTGCCACACACCTTGAAGATAGTGTATAATAAAATTAATCATGATTATTAAAAAGAAATCCGGCAAACCGGTGGAGGAAATTTTACAACAGCAGGTTGAAAAAGAACCTGAAGTTAAGGTCGAAGAAGATAAGATTGATCTTTTTAACCTTGACAATATAGACTTTAAGCAGCGTCAGGAACGCAGACGCGGCGACAGAAGAAGAGGTTTCAGGAGAATCGATGACAGAAACCTCATTTCGCGTGCAAGAGAAGAAGCTCAAAATATTAAAGAAGCTGCTGCAAAAGAAGGTTATCAAGACGGATTGTCGCAGGCTCAGGCTGATTTGAATGACGTAAAAAATGCAATAACGGCATTTCTCTCCGCAAAACAGGAAGTGTTTGAATATATAGCTCCTGATATTTTGGAAATAAGTGTTGAAATTGCACAAAAAATTATTAAAAAAGAATTACAGCAAGACCCTACAATTATTTTGGATAATATTATGGAAATATTGAAAGGCTTGTCAAAAGAAGAAACAAAGATTACTTTGAGGGTTAATCCGGTACAGGTGTCTTTGCTAAAGGCAGAAATTCCTGATGTTATGAATAATGTCGGGCTTGAGGCTAAGGTGCTTATAGTACCTGACGAAACAATAATGGAAGGCGGTTGTATGGTTACGACAACTAACGGTGTAATAGATGCGACAATTGAAACTCAATTGTCAGTAATAAGTGAGGCTCTGAAAGAAATTTAATGGCACAAGAACAAGCTCAAGGCGGAGGCGGAACAAATTTAAGCGAAGTTTTTATGGCAATATTTGTATTATTGCTTATTGTTCTGTTGCTTGTTGAGCTTCCGAACTGGGTTGTAAATTTTTGTATAAGCTTAAATATTGCACTAGGCGTTGTTCTTTTGATGATTTCTCTGTATGTTAAAAAGACTTTGGAATTGGCGTCATTTCCATCTATTATTCTTATCGGTACAATGTTCAGGCTGGTATTGTCAATTGCATCAACAAGGCTTATTTTGTCCAAGGGGGAAGCTGGAGAAGTAATTCACGCATTCGGGACATTCGTAACAGGCGGGAACATGATTGTAGGCGGCGTAATCTTCCTTATCATCACAGTTGTTCAGTTTATGGTAATTACAAAAGGTGCTGAACGTATCGCAGAAGTTGCAGCGCGTTTTGCATTGGATGCTATGCCGGGTAAGCAGATGACCATTGATGCGGACTTTAACGCAGGGTTAATTTCTCCTGAAGAAGCGACAAAAAAACGTGAAGATTTGCAAAGAGAATCAAACCTTTTCGGTAGCATGGACGGTGCTATGAAGTTCGTAAAAGGGGATACTATTGCTGGTATTATTATTGTATTAATCAACATTATAGGCGGTTTGTGCATAGGATGTTTAATGAATCAAATGCCTGTTGCAGATGCCGTTTCTAAATATACAGTATTAACAATCGGTGACGGTTTGGCGTCTCAATTACCTTCACTTTTAATGTCAATTGCGGCAGGTGTATTTATGACGCGTTCTTCTGCTGCAAATTCTTTAGGTTCTGATGTTACCGGACAAATCGTAAGTAAGCCTAATGCATTGTTTCTTGCTTCAATATTCCTGTTTTTTCTTGCTATAACAGGACACACATGGTTCTGGCAGGGTACAGGTTTACCGTTTCTTCCGTTCTTTTTATTTGCTGTAGGATTGTTTGTCGCTGGTTTCTCTACTTTAATCAACGCGGATGTTCAATCTCAATTGGGACAATTGGAAAATGTACGCCAAAATATGCAGGATCTTGTTAACCCGAACAGAATGTATGAACGTTTAGGGGTTGATGTTTTGAGCTTGCAAGTCGGGTCTAATTTGCTTGTTATTGCGGATCCTGATCAGGAAGGGCAGCTGCTTGCTAAAATTGCGGCTTTACGTCAAAGAGTTACCGATGAACTCGGCTATATTCTGCCAAACATAAGAATTATGGATTCATCGGCGCTTGATGCTAATGAATATATGATTTCTATTCGCGGAAATACTGTTGCGACAGGGTATGTTTATCCTGGAAAGCTTATGGTTATTGCTGATCAGTGGGATGCAATGAAAAAAGAAGTCCCTCAGGATGCAATTATCGGTATTGACCCGACATATCAAACACAGGCTTACTGGATTTCTCCGGAAGATTCCAAAACTGCTCGTTCTGTTACTGCAGTTGATTCTACAGACGTAATTGTTACACACTTGCAGGAATGTGTAAGAAAACATGTTGATGAAGTTATGACAAAAACTGATGTGTTGAAGCTTATGGAACTTGTTCGTTCTCAAGATCCGACACTGGTTAATGACCTTGTTCCTACAATAATTTCCACAAGTGACTTGAGAAAAATATTTGTTAACTTAATTAGAGAAAAAGTTTCTATAAAAGATATTATCTTTGTATTTGAAAGACTTTGCGATTACGCGAGATTTTCAAAAGAACCTGATATTTTATCAGAAAGATTAAGGGCTGCTTTAGGTCGTCAAATATGTTTATCTAATGTTGGTGATGACAAAGTTTTATATGCATTAACGCTTTCCCCCGAGTGGGAAAAGACACTGGATGACAGTTGTCAAAGAACCGAGCTTGGTACAATGTTTTTGTTAAACCCTATGCAGGTTCAGGAATTAATTGAAACAACTGCAACAACGTTGATGAGAGCTCATCAGGCATGCGGACAGCAGCCTGTTATATTGTGTTCTCCAAGAATTCGTTTACCTCTATATCAACTTTTGGAAAGACATATTCCTACGATTGTTGTAATTTCATATTCTGAATTAATTACTGATATCAAAGTTGAGGCAATAGATTCTATTGGCGAATCTTATGCTATGGAATAATAAATTAATATTTTCCCTCGCCACTTGTGGTAGAGGGTAGAATTTCAATTTGAGCGTAGCGAAAATCAGAAATTCGGGTGAGAGATAAAGTATGAAAAAAATAATATTATTTTTAATATCAATATATCAGAAAATTTCAAAACATACGCCTGCAGTATGCCGCTTTTATCCGACATGTTCTGAGTATACCCGTCAAGCAATTGAAAAATACGGAGTTGTAAAAGGCGGCTGGCTCGGGCTAAAAAGAATTAGCAAATGTCACCCTTATCATGAAGGCGGGTACGACCCTGTGCCTTAAACAGATACAAAAAAATACCTCGAATTAATCGAGGTATTTTTTTTATTTGTTTAACCCTGCATTAAACGTTTTAGCTCATCAGGTCTTGAAGATCTTGATAAGGCATCTTCTATTGTAATAAGACCTTGTTTATAAAGTCCTGCCAGTGCCATCTCAAGAGTTTGCATACCTATTGCCTGATTCATTTGAATAGTTGAGTAAATTTGTGCAGCTTTTGCTTCACGAATAAGGTTTGCAATTGCAGGTGTTACAAGCATAATTTCCTGAGCCATTACACGACCTTTTTTAGTTCCGTCAGGCTGAACTTTTTGAAGCAGTGTTTGTGAAAATACGGCAACAAGAGAGTTCGCAAGCTGTACACGGATTTGTTGTTGCTGGCCTTCAGGGAATACGTCTATGATACGGTCAATTGTTTGTGCGGCTGAAGATGTGTGTAATGTTCCGAATACCAAGTGACCTGTTTCTGCGGCTGTTAAAGCTAATGAAATTGTTTCGTGGTCACGCATCTCACCTACCAGAATGATATCTGGGTCTTCACGAAGTGCGGATTTCAAAGCGTTTGCGAATGATCTTGTATCCATCCCCAATTCTCGCTGGTGAATAATGCTTTGTTTTGATGTGTGCACGAACTCTATCGGGTCTTCGATTGTCAAAATATGTTCAGGTCTGTTTGTGTTTATATAGTCAATCATGGCAGCCAAAGTTGTAGATTTCCCTGAACCTGTCGGACCTGTTACAAGGATTAAGCCTCTAGGTTTATCGGCTGTTTTTCTAACAATTTCCGGCAACCCTAGCTTATCAAAAGAAGGAACAATTGATGTAATCGTTCTGAATGCTGCTGCGTAATTCCCTTTATCTTTATAGAAGTTAACCCTGAAACGGCTTAAGCCTTCGATGCCGTAAGAAAAGTCAAGTTCCCAGTTTTGCTCAAGTGTACGTCTTTGTTCATTAGACAACATGGGGAACAAGAGAGTTTCAACATCATCAGGGCTTAAAGGCGGATAATCATATCTTTGTAATTTGCCGTCAATACGTGCTGCAGGTGGTAAACCGCTTGAAATATGCAAGTCGGAACCGCCGTCGGCAACAAGTTTTTCTAATAGTTCTTCAATTAACATAGCTCTATCCTTCCTGGAAATTCATTAATGCATCGTTATCTTTCATTGCAAGTTCAATTAAAACATAGGTCATATATGCACCTAGGGCTACAGCTTTCGGGTCTAGATCAGTTTTATTGGCAGCTTCTATTATAGCTGTATTAACTTCGGGATTTTCATCCTTAATATAGTGAATCATTTTTTTGCGCCACGACGGCATATCTTTAAAGATTTCACTAAAAGCGACTGCCGCATTCTCTTCTGATATAATCGGTAACATAGTACTTCCTTATTCTTGCACTTATAAAGTTATTATATAAGAAATTTTAACAATAGTCTATAATTAATTAAGAAATCATATATTTGGGGTATAATTTTTTTATGAGATTGAGGGATTTGAAGCTTACAAATTACAGGAACTGCAAGGATTTGCACCTTGATTTGTCGTGCTTGAAAGTGCTTATTATAGGTAAAAATGCTCAGGGGAAAACAAATATACTTGAAAGTGTTTATTTTCTTTCAACTCTTAAATCTCCAAGAACTTCAAATAATATTGAACTGATTAATTTTGAGGCGGAAAAAACTGAAATTAATTGTAATATGATTAAGGCTGAAACCGATGTTGAGCTGGATTTTTCATATTCAAACGAAAAAAAACGCGAGCTTGCTTTAAACAAGGTTAAGACAACTCCGAAGAATTTTAAATCCGTACTGAAAACCGTTCTTTTTTCAACTGCAGATTTGCTCTTATTGAGAGGTAATCCTTCTGATAGACGAGATTGGCTTGACAGAGCAATTTCTCAAGTCTATCCTGCTTATGATGACAGACTGTCAAAATATGACAAAATTCGTATTCAAAAAAATAATCTTCTGAAAGACTACTTAAAAACAGGTCTTTTAAATGATACATTGCTTGATGTGTATAACGAACAGCTTGTAATAACAGGAAGTAATATCATTTATTTACGTAAAAAGTTTTTAAAAGAGATTGAACGAATTGCGAGTGAAAAACATCGAATTATAAGTGAAACAGAAGATTTGAAAATAGATTATGACTGTTCATTTTTAAGCGGACAGTATGAGCTTGAAGAAATTGCAGAAGCTTTTAAAATGTCGCTTGAAGATAGAAAAACTGAGGAAATGCGCAGAGGACAAGCTTGTGTAGGACCGCACAGAGATGACATAAATTTTTATATAAACGGAAATGAAGCCGTTAAATTTGCGTCACAAGGGCAGCAAAGAACAATTGTTCTGGCTCTTAAACTTTCAGAACTTGATATTATAACCGAAAAAACAGGGGATGAACCTGTACTTTTGCTTGATGACGTTCTCGCAGAACTTGATGACATCAGACAAAATTACCTGTTGAAATCAATTAATGAAAATACGCAGACTATCATTACTTCTGTTGACACCGTTCTTTTTGAAGATGAATTTTTGCAAGACGTAAAAATTTATAAAATAGAAGCAGGCAGGGTTATATAGAAATATTTTTTAAATGCTTTATTGTTATTTCGGGTTTTAAAGTAATCCCTATGACATCTATTCTGCAGTCTTTCACCTTGTTGTCAGCCAGGTAAAATTGAACCCCTTTTTTTATATTTTCATATTTAGTTTGGGTAATTGCCTCAAAAGGAGCTCCAAAACGGTCTGTTTTTCTGGTTTTGACTTCTACAAAAATGACAGTATTCTTGTATTTCGCAATAATATCAATTTCACAGAAACGAGAATAATGTTTATTTCTTTCTAAAATTTCGTATCCGTTTTTCTCCAAATATCTGCAGGCTAAATCTTCTCCGGCATCACCCAATTTTCTGTTGTTCATTATTGCTTAATACTTCCTCTTGCAAATTTGGTTAAATCTGTTAATTTAAAAGCATCTTCTACTGTGCAGTTTGTACGAACAGGACAGATGTCAATTCCGCCTCTGCGAGTGTATAATGCACAGACAAACAGCTCGTCACTGTTACCAAGCAAGTCAAAAAGTCTTTTGTAAATCATTTCACAGCATTCTTCATGAAAATGGTATTCTGAGCGGAATGAACTTAAATATTTTACAATACTGCTTTCAATGATATGTTTTTTTGACCTGTAATAAAGAAATAAATCTCCGAAATCAGGCTGATGCGTAACTCTGCAATTTGAACGCAATGAATCAAACATGAAATAATAATTTTTTTCTTTTGCGGTTTCTTCTGTTGCCAACAACTCAGGAGCTTCTTTAAATTTTTCTACTTTCAAAGTCTTTTCGTCAACAAAGTTCATTATATTTTCAAAGTTAGTGAATATTGCAGATCTTTCGGTATTATTTTGAATAAAGTTTACGGTAACTTTTGTTTCAAGCTTTTCACTTAAATCTTTTTCAATTGTTTTTTTACAAATTTCAAGGCATTCCGCTATTGTATTGCCAAATCTTGTCATATTAAAGGAATTCAAATATAATTTTAAAGATTTCGATTCAACAAGAAATTCACTTGTGCAATTATATTTAAGTTTCAATAATCGCGTGACGGGAATTCCGTTTTCAGTCATTGCTGAAAATTCGTAAGCGTGCCACACATCCCAGCCTTCAAACGGCAAGTTATTATTTTGAATATTATACTGTTTTCTGTTTTCACATCTTGGTATCGCAACTAGCAGCGAAGGATTATACGTATCGCTTCCTTGAGATTTTTTCCCTAAATGAGTTGATGCAATTTCATCTGTTTTATTCATAATAAAACCCTAGCAGAAAAGCTAGGGTTTGTAAATCTAAATAATATATAACTTATTTGCTTTGCGGCATATTTAACATTATTGATTGGATATCATGTTTTCGTACTTTTGTATTGTATAACAAGTCATCAAACCATTCCTGTTTTTCCGTGCAAGTTTTTGGATCTTTTTCACACAAACTTTCCCATGTATTTTCCATGCGCTTTACTTGTGTTTTTATTGATGCCTTTTTTATATATTCTATTTTTTCTGCAGATGTAGAATTTCTACTTATTGCAAGGCAGGAAACCGATAGAATATTTATTAAACAAATTGTTAAAATTAATTTTGTTTTCATTTTGTATCAGCTCCTATGCGATATCTTCATATGCTGCAGGATTGTTTAACAGGTCATAATTTATTTCGTTTTCGTTATCTGCAATAGCTGCAACAACTACCGCATCTGATGTTACATTGACAAGAGTTCTCATCATATCTGTAACCCTTTCGATTGTGAATAGGAATGCAAAGCCTGCAACAAGCTGTTCAGGACTTAAGCCCATACCATTAAGGATTAATGCAATAGTAATCAATCCTGCACCCGGAATTCCTGCACAAGTTGAAGATGCAATCATTGCTAGCAATGCAATTTGTATGATTAGGAAAGGTGTTAAGGCTACACCGTATGCTTGTGCTAAAAAGATTACGGCAACGGTTTGCAGTAAAGCTGTTCCGTCCATATTTAATGTTGCACCCAAAGGAAGAACAAAGCTTGCAATTTTATGAGAAATCCCTCGTTTTTCACAGCAAGCAATCGTCAAAGGTAATGTTGCAGATGAACTTGCTGTTCCGAAAGCAACCATCATAGCTTCCGCAATAGCTGAATATAGCATTCCAATATTTACTTTAGAGAAGAATTTTAAAAACAGCGGATAAACCACGCAAAGTTGTAACATAAATCCGATAAATAATACAAGAAGATATTTTGAAATACTTGTGAAAATATCAATACCGAAACTTGATACAGCACTAGCTGTCAAAGCAAAAACACCCGGAGCTGCAAAATACATAATCCAATCTGTGATTTTCATTGTAGCTGCAAAAACTGATTCAAAGAAAGAAACGATTGGTCTGTTTACATCTCCGACTTTAGCAAGAGCGATTGCAAAAAGCACTACAAATACGATGATAGGCACCATATCACCTGATGCAAATGAATGTATAGGATTGTTTGGAATAAAGCCTAAGAATATATTCAAAACATTATGCTGTTGTTCCATTGCTGCGGCAACAGATGCCTGAACTTCAGTGGCTGCATTTTGTGCAATATAATGAGCAGCTCCAATCCCGGGTTTGAATATTAGAGCAAGGATAGCGCCTATCGCAACTGCTATTGATGTTATAATGCCGTAATAAACAATCATTTTAGAACCGAATTTCCCTAATTGTTTATTATCACCGATACTTGTAATTCCAATTATTATAGCTGATACAACCAACGGGATTACGACCATTTGTATTAATCTGATAAACACCTGTCCGATAAAGGTTAACACTGTAGATACAAGCGGGTATTCATGACTGTGTAAAAAGATTCCGACAAGTATACCGAGAATAATCCCGAAAAAGATGTGCCAGTTACGTTTAATTCCAAGACCCAATGCAATCAGGATCTGCATGTGTAATTTCATATATAAACCTCTTTCAAATAACGTTACTTGAAAATTATACAACTTTTTATTCAAAAGTTCAAATATTTTGAATAAAAATCATAGGATTGATGTACAGAGAAAACACAATTAAAATTTTTTTATAACAAACCTTTTTATTTTGTCGAATAAAGCGTGAAATACAGTTTTGTAGCGGGCACATTCTGAATCTAAAAGATACAGTTTGCCATCTTTGGATAACCCAATCTGGTGTACTGCAGTATCGCTGATATCAAATGTGCGATAACCTTTTTCTCGTATATTTTTTTTGACTTCTTCAACAAAAACATCTGAAAGTCCATGCTGATACAGTTTTTCTTCAAAATAATAATATATATTTCCAATGTGTCCTTTTTTGTAAATCGGAACATCAAAACTTTCGTGAGGTCTATTTAACGGGAAATGATTGCCTTCTGTCAACTTTAAAATTTGACCGTCAGCAGTTTCAAAGACTATGGCGGCAGAGCCTCTGTTTAAATAGCTTTTAACATTCTGTGAGGCAAGATTGGCATCAGAAGAAACGTCTTTCATAAATACATCCGCAAACTCATCTCCGTTATTGCTTATCTTTGAGAGTGCTTTTCGTAATGTTATCGGTCGTGGGTATGTTTCATAGATATTGTTTGAAATCTTCATACAAATTACATAAAAACTATGAATAGAAATAGTTGCTATTAGTAATAAAAATTTTTTAATTAGCCAAATGTTAAGAAAACTAATTAAATAACAAAAAATCGGGATGACAAGATTCGAACTTGCGACCCCCGCGACCCGAACACGGTGCGCTACCAGGCTGCGCTACATCCCGAAATTAAACTAAATTGCTATTTGAATTTAAAAGTGCTGTATATATTTTACTCGGGACAAGGTCAAATAGCAAGGCGCTACCATAACCTCTCAAAAACCTGACATTTAGTCAGCTTTTTTCGGCAGAGTGCTACATCCCGAAATTAAACTAAATTGCTATTTGAATTTAAAAGTGCTGTATATATTTTACTCGGGACAAGGTCAAATAGCAAGGCGCTACCATAACCTCTCAAAAACCTGACATTTAGTCAGTTTTTTTCGGCAGAGTGCTACATCCCGAAAATTAACTGATTAAAAAATCGGAACGACAGGATTTGAACCTGCGACCTCTACCACCCCAAGGTAGCACGCTACCAAGCTGCGCCACGTCCCGATTTAGCTTTTTATTCAGAACTCGACAGCTTGGTAGCGTACGCTACCTAAGTCCCTCCTTCTTTTTTGATACTTAATCAAAAAAGCGGAGTCCTTGCCACGTCCCGAAAATTTTCAATTTTCAATATACTGCTTCATTATTATAACACTTCAAAATTTTTTGTAAATGTAATTGCAAATTTTTCAAAAAAATGTTAATATAAATTTATGGATATTAACGATTACAGAAAAAAAATATTTTTAAATTCTCAGTACTGCAATTATTACAATGTTAATAATAACACTGTTCTTGCCGGGATTATGAGGAGTAACGGCTACAGATATTCTGTCAGATTGCCTGAGGAAAAATTGCAGCAAATAAGTAAAACTTATAGAAAGTTTACAACAATAATGAATTCTGTTGTGGCATTAGAGATAATTCTTTATATTTATTTTGTAATTTTTCCGTTTTATATCCAATTTATGAAACTTCCGTTTTTTGCGGTTGTTATTCTGTTGTCTTTAATCCCAATGGTTGCACTTTTTCTTACATATGTTGCGCTAAATTATCTTTATGAAAATTATTTATCAAGATATGTAGGGACATTCCAAAGAATGAAGTTTAAACCTGAAATTCGTCATATTGATGAAAAAATGTTTAAAGAATATGAAAAAACTCCGAGAAAAAGCATTTATATCCTTGTTTTGATGGCTGTAATTTTCTTTCTATATCTTTTTACACCGTTTGCTATCAACGGTCTTAATAATAATGGGAAATATCCTTCAGCGGTTAAGCTTTCAAATACATATTTGACATTTATGCCGATTGCACCTGAAATTTATGCCCAAAGAGCTTATGCAAAATATAATATGAAACAATATAAAGATGCTGTTGAAGATTATCAAAAAGCAAATGACTACAGTTTATCAGACAATTTTTCGGATGATATTTTAGGTGTAAAAACTTATTATATCCCTTACAAACAAATGCTTGATGAATTTGATAATGCCATTGCTTTGGAAACATTGAAGCCTGCAAAATATTATTTAATGAGTGAAAAAGCAGCATATCAGCTGAAACACAAAGATTATAAATCGGCTTATAGTACATTTAATTATCTTATAAATTTGTACAATAAGGGACAGAAAGTTTATTTCTCTCCTGTTAATGCTTACTATAACAGAGGACTTTCAAGAGCTGGACTCGGTGATGTTGCAGGGGCTAAACATGACTGTGAAACTGCTAAAAAAATGTGTCCCGACTGTAAGTTTTCTCTAGAAACTACACTTATCAGAAAACCTTTATAATATTAACCTGTTATAGTATTGAGTTTTTGATTCTTTTAAGGTATTCTCTTTGTAAAGAGGGAGAAATTTATGCTTATTTTAGAAGACTTAAAAGAGATTAATGATGTTATAAAAGAGTTGGCGGAGTTTGTTCAAAATGATGAAACAGTAAAACCTGATTTTGAAGAATATTTGAAAACAATCGGGCAGAATGGGATGAATTTTCAGTCTGCATGCTTTAATTATATTTTTGAAAGGTATTTAAATCACAAAAGTATACTAACTTTATTTTTGGAAAATTCTAAAAAAGTTCCGGCATCGACTAAAAAGATTGTTAAAGCATTGATGCAGTCCATATCTTCAATTTTTGAGATTAAACGTGTTTTGCAAAATGGTTTTGATTTAAATAATATTATTAACGAAAAGACATACAGTGTTGTTTCTCTTGTAAAAATGACTACATTTAGAGGAATGGGTGCAGGGCAGTATGTAGTCGCAAGAATTTTTAAGTTTGAAAAAGCATATTATCTTTTGGAAATTTCCGGAGTATTGCCTTCAAGCAGAAGAGATGATGCTTTGAGATATTCTGTTGCTAAAATTATCCAAAATCCGGAATTGGTTTATCTGGATAACCCTCAAAAACAAAAAGAAATAGAAGAAAATATTAAAGAAATTTATGGTAAATTTATAGAGTTTTTCGGGAAAGATGAAGTTGTGACGACAAATAAATTTGCGGATGATTTAATCGGAGCGTTTAACGATTTTGCAGAAGGCGGTGAAAAGATTGATTATCAGGATAAAATTCAATCTTTGGACAGTTATAAGTTTTTTGATGTTTCTGAATTTAATAACTCTTATGACAATTTTCTTGAAAATTCGTTAGGCGGCTTTTCTTCTCACAGAGAAACTTATGATGTCGGCATTGTTTTTGATAAGGAACTTGGATTGTATGCTGTCCCGTTTTTGGCAACATTTGATAAAGCTATCGAAAATCCTGACAATGTAGAGAATGCAAAAGCTTGTGTGGAATTTTTCCTGAATAACGATAAATTTTCGGCTAACATTATAAAAAGGGTTGCGGAACGCCATGAAAACTTTATGGATTCGGTAAACAAACTTTTAGGCACAAGCTATAGTTTTGATGAATTGCTGGAACATTATAAGTCCAAATATTTGGAAAATAAAATATTCTCATCAACAACCGTATTGTATAAGTCAAAGGCTTTTTCAAAAACTCTCGGTATAATAGAAGAAGATATAGAAAAACCTGAGCTTGAAGGTGTTGATTTGAGTAAAATCGGCAGAAATGACCCTTGCCCCTGCGGAAGCGGTAAAAAATTTAAAAAATGCTGCGGTGCAAATTTATAATAAATCTAGTAATGCCTTTGAGCTAATTCCAATGATATTTTCAAGATCGCCCGTATAGGATTTTATATATCCTTCGGGCATTTCTTGTATTCCGTATGAACCTGCTTTGTCAAACGGTTTAAAATTATCAATATAATATTTAATCTGTTCATCGGTAAGATTTTCAAATGTAACTTCACTTGTTGTTGAGTTCTTTTTGCAAACACCTGTTTGAGAATCAATAACAACAATACTTGTAACCACAATATGAGTTCTGCCTGAAAGTCTTTTGAGCATTTTGAATGCACCTTCATATCCGTCAGGTTTCCCAAGTATTTCATTATCAATTACTACAACTGTGTCGGCTCCAATAATCAATGCAGGTTCTTTTGTTAGCGGAACTACTGCTTTTGCTTTGTTGAAGGCTAAATCTTCGATAAAATCATAAGAAAAAACCGTCTTCGTATGATCTTCGATATACGGCGACGGTATGATTTCAAATCCAATATTAATTTTTTTCAGAATATCTGCTCTTCTGGGAGAAGAAGAAGCAAGGATTATTTTTCCCACCATTTTGTACTCGCTTTCTTTTATTATTATATCTAAAAAAAACGAGCACAGAAATCTTTATTGATACTGGGATGTTTTATTATATCTTGCAGTTCTGGCGTTGATTGCGTAGCAGGCAATATTTAACCTTTGTTTAAGGTTCATCATATTGCGGTACATACTTGCGTAATCATTCATTGCGCCCATCATTTTTTCAGGATCAACCATTGATTCTATGTTATCATGATTGTCAACTTTTTCTTCTGCATATTTTTTGACCAAAAGTTGGTCAATGTAATCCTCAGCACCTATTGCCATTGGTGTCCTCCCTAAATTTAATTGTAATCCTATTGATGTGTTGATGAGAAAGTGTGTTAGACTATCCTAAATATTCCTTATATATATACTAAGTATTTCTTTCCCAAAAAATTGCCTGTTTTTTCAACAATGGTTAATATTTGTTTACATAATAAATATTATTTTGCTGTTGTATATTCTTTTCTTTTGTAGTGATGCAAAAGAAAAGAATATACAGAAGAAAAGAAAACACGCTGACCATTTACTTCCTACTAAATTCAACCTGAGACGAGTGAACTCGCTACACATTTCGTCATTGCGGACTTGTTCCGCAATCTCTTATCGCTCAAACAGCACTCGTTTTGTTGTTGTTTCATTAAGTAGGAAGTATCAACATAAATACGCCATAATAGCAAAATTAGCAATTATTGTTAGCGAAATAATTACAAAGGCGTGTATTGTTTGAACGGAAGTGAGTTTACACGCCTTTTGATTGAGCTTTACTTATAATTAGCTAATTTTGCGTATGGCTGGTTTTGTGGAACTTTGTCCACACAAAGTTCCCGCCGTCCGCGAAGGACATTATAATTTTTATTGATATATATTAATAGTATTTATTATGTTATAATTGATTTATGGGAAGTATAAAAATAGTTTCACCTGTTAAAAAGCCTGAAGATATTGATGTTTTTGCCGCTCAAACTTCATGCAGGGATTATTACGTTTATTATAAAAAATTTTTAAATAATAATTTTGAATATGTAAATGAATTCGTTGATGCTGCAAAACGTAATAAGTGTGCGATTTATATAAATTTTAAGCATGATATAACAGAGGAAAATCTGCCTGAAATAAAAAAAATGCTGAAGTATTTGAAGACAGCAGGGATAGACGGGATATTTATCAACAGCTTTGCTATATTGGAAGCTATCAAGGTGTTTAATTTACCTTTTAAGGTTATTGCAGATTCTTATTTTGACATTCATAATCTTGCGGGAATAGATTTTATAAATAATTTTCATAAAGTTGATGAGATTATTATTACGGAAGAAATTTATATGAAAAATATTGCCAAAATAAAGCAGTATACAAAACTTCCGTTAGCCATAGACAGTGATAATCTTCCGTACTGTGCAGAGGATATAAAAAAACTTAAAGCAATTGACCGCGTTGTAATAAAAGGAAAGTTTAACAGTTCAGACGAAATTTTAGAGGCAATTGAACTTATTCAAAAGATTTTGGATAAACCTAAGCTTTTCAAGCATCAAAAACTTCCTTTTAAACATGTCAGAAAAAGTATTTACAGTACAAATCATTTCTTAGGAGTTGTTGTAAGCGCTGAAGGACAGGATTTTAAATTCAGCAGAAATATTAAAAATTTTGAGTGGAAAGTTTCAAAACCCAATGTAAAACCAACTCTTGACTACTCTAAAAAAGACGTATATAAAATTAATCTTAGATTGTCTGAACTTGCACAGTTAAAGGAGCTTGAAAAATATATAAAAAAGATTGGAACTAATCCGATATATTCGATTGAGTACGGTGAAATCCTTGCGACTTGTGACCTTGCAACAAGCAGTTTCAGTGATATTATAATGAAAGTAAAAAAATTCTGTACAAAATACGGGATAAAATTTCAGCTTTCTACTCCAAGAATTCTCATTGAAAGGGATTTTGACAGGGTTTATGAATATGTAAAACAAATTCTTCTCTCAAATCCGGCGCCTGACAGTTTGATAATAAATAATATAGGCTATTTTTGGATGGTAGTTAATGATTCAGAAATTAATCATATTCCCTTAGAGATAGGGCAGGGGATAAATTTGTTAAATAGTCTTTCTATAAAATGTCTGAATAATTTATCTCCGATTAATACAGTTGATTTTACGTCTTTTTCGGATGTTGAAAGCACTATTAAAACTATCAAAAAAATTAAAAATGATATTCCTAATAAAAAATACACAATAGCAGGTAATATAAGAGTTCCGAGCTTAGGGCTTTGTCCTTTGAATAATGACAGTGCAATTATTTCCAGACTTTCTTGTAAAGCTCCATGTCATAGGGGAGGTTATGCTTTACATGATCCTTCTCTTGATAAAATATATCCTTTTACCTGCGATGGTTTTTGCAGAATGCACATGTTTGAAGACAGTATTCTAGAAGAATTCGATAAAGTAGAAGAACTTTACAGGTCAGGTGTAAATGAATTTGTTTTTGATTTTAGTGCATTGAATGCAAAATTTGTTCCATTATTATTAAACAAATTTTTTGAGAAGTAGTTATTACTTGTACTGGGATTCTGAACCAAGTTCAGAATGACGTGATAATTAGTCATTGCGAGCGCAAGCGTGGCAATCCAGCCTTTGTATATTAAAATATCAGCTGGATTCTTCGGGCTTACGCCCTCAGAATGACGTTATGATAAGCCCTGTCACCCTGAATTTATTTCAGGGTCTATGATTTAAGCTTGAGGTTCTGAAACAAGTTCAGAATGACGCTATGACGTAAAAAAAATACGCTGTAAATATTACAGCGTATTTTTTTTGTTAATTTGTTGCTCAAACTATTTGTTGTATAATACAGCTCTAGCTGCTGGTGAGTTTGGAAGCAATGTTTGGTCATAGAATACAACCGGATAAACGTCAGTCGGATTAGTAACTTCACAAGCATTAGCACCTGTACCTGTAGGAGTACCTTTATCACATTTAATGAGTTTGTTAGGAGCTTTAATACCGTTAACGTCTATGAAACCGTAGCAAGGAGTTGTACTACCTGTTGTATCATCTTTAGAACATTGTTTAGCATCTGATTTAAATGTAAACATGATACCGTCATTCATAAACAATGTTGTGTTACCGCTGTCAATGCTTAAATTGCCGGTATCATTAGTTTTACCTGCTGTATTGGTGGCTTGATAAGCGTTACCGTTAGATAAAATAACATTAGTATTTGTAGTTTCTTCTCTAACAACGTTCATACGATTTTTAAGCATAGTAGCCAATGTACCATTACCGGTACCGTCTGTACCGCTCAAATCAGCGAAGTTGTAGTCATCTAAAGCAACGTTAAGAGTAACAGCTTGAGATAAAGCTGATAAAGCTTTTTTGTAAGCTGCTTTGTATTGAGCACCTTGAGTTGAGTTCATCAATGTAGGCATTGTCATAGCAGCTACAACACCGATGATACCTAATGTGATTAACACTTCTGCAAGTGTAAAGCCGAATCTTTTTGTCATAATCTTTTCACCTTTCTTGTTAGTAAAACTTTCTGATCCCTCAAAAAATGTTTTACGCCTTTATCTCTCTATCCTTTAAATTTATATCGAATCTCTCCAAAACATGTGGATATGCATAAAAACTCTTTTGAAAAATCTTTTTGTAACTTAATTTTAAAGTATTTTTCAATAATTGTCAATAGGTTTACAAAAATTTTTAATCAAATTTAACTAATTCTAAAGGATTAGAAATTGAAAAATCATACGTTTGCAGTAGAAAGAATTTGGAAAAAGTTAATATTTTGGAGGCTATGATTTAGTCATTGCGAGCGAAAGCGTGGTAATTTAACCTTTATTTATGAAAAACATCTGCTGTTTTTGGACAGAAGCCCTTAGAACGATATTATGATAAATTCTTGTCATTCTGAATTTCTGTCTGTTAGTTGAAAAAAAAAATACCTCATGATATTATCGATTTTGTTGATATATAGGAAGAAGGGGTAAATATGACTTGTACTTTAGAAAAACACTCTAATGTTTTAGATGAAAAAGCAAAAAAAACTATCAGAAAAGCTCTTAAAGTTCTTGGTAAAAAAAACTTAGCTTTTATTATGCATAACGGAAGTTTTCCGTCTGCTGCAAATCAGAATACAGGTTTTGGCAGTATTAATACTGATGGCGGTAAAGAATTTATTGAATATGCTTCAGGTTTGTTTGATGCGATTCAGCTTGGACCTGCAGGTAAAACAAAATCTTGTGATTCTTCTCCGTATACAGGAACTATATTTTCCGATAATCCTTTATTTATCAACCTCAAAGAATTAACAACCAAGGATTGGGGTAAAATTCTTTCTGAAGATACATACAATGAAATTATTAATGATAACCCTAATAAAGATGTTAATAAAACTGCTTATTCTTATGCTTATAAAAAATACAGCGAGGCTTTACAGGAAGCATGGAATAATTTTAAAGCCACCCCTGTTAAAAAACTTGAAAAAGAATTTGAACATTTTAAACGTGAAAATAGTTTTTGGTTGGATAAAGACAGTTTATATGAGGCATTGTCAATAGAACATGCTAACGATTACTGGCCGTTGTGGAATTCAGAAACGGATAAAAATCTTTTTAATCCGCAGTCAATTGAGCAAAAAATGCAGTTTGCAGATAGAATTAAAGAAATTGAAAATAAATACTCTGATGAAATTGAACTTTATAAATTTACTCAATTTATTATAAGCAAGCAGAATGAAGAAACAAGAAAGTTTGCTAAAAAGCATGGGATTAAAATGATTGCTGACAGGCAGGTTGCATTTTCTGACCGTGATACTTGGGCTTATCAATCATTATTCTTAAAAGGCTGGTGCTTGGGCTGTCCTCCTGATTACTTTTCAAAAGACGGTCAGGCTTGGGGATTTCCTGTTATGGATCCTGACAGAATGTATAATGCTGACGGATCTTTGGATGAAGGCGGTCAGCTATTGAAAAATCTGTACAAAAAAATGTTCAGAGAAAACCCGGGCGGTGTTAGAATTGACCATATTGTGGGACTTATTGACCCTTGGGTTTATAAGGCAGGCAAAAAACCTAAAATTGAACAAGGTGCAGGCAGATTGTATTCTTCTCCCGAACACCCTGAACTTTCGAAATATGCTATTGCCAAAATAGAAGATTTGGATATGGAGCTTACTGCGGATAAAGAAAAAAGAGTTAAAACTTTATCTAAAAAGCAGATAAAAGATTACGGCAGATTGATTGAAAAAATTGTTATTGCCGCAGCGAAGGAAGAAGGTTTGAACAAAGACGCGATTGTCTGTGAGGATTTGGGAACTCTGACTAACCCGGTTGCAGCCGTAATGAAAGAATTTGGTCTGCAGGGGATGAAGCTTACACAGTTTGTCGAAGCAGATAAACCTAAAGATCCCTATAGATGCTGTAACATTGATAAAAGATGCTGGGCAATGGTGGGAACCCATGATAACGAACCTATAAAAATGTGGGCTGATCAAAATATTCATACCCATGGAGGTTATCTTCACGCTAAAAATCTTGTGGACGATTTGTTTGCGGAAGCTGACAATAAAGATGATATTATCGTTCATCTTACAGACGATGCTGAATTTCTGGCTCAAACCAAGCTTGTTGAAATTTTTGCATCGCAAGCTGAAAACATTCAAATATTCTTTACAGATTATTTTAATGTATATGATGTATATAACAGACCAGGAACATCAGGGGATGCAAACTGGAGCTTAAGACTTCCCGATAACTATAAAGAGCTTTACGCAATCAATCTTGCAAATATTTTAAAATTAGCTATAATTGCAAGAGGGCATGAATTTGTTGAAAAAAATCACAAAATGATTGAACAGCTTGATGCTCTGCAACAATAGTTAACGGAGATATTAATGAAAAAATTATTAATAACATTATGTTTATTGGCTAATACAGGTTTTGCACTTTGTGCAGAACCTGTACAGGCTTATGAACCGCCAAATGAAGCTAAATTGCAATATAATCTAGGTGTTGATTATTACAAAATAGGGCAGTATGACCGTGCAATGGCTTCCTTCAGACAGGCAATAAATATTGATCCTAATTATATTGATGCATATTATAATCTTGGCTCTATCCTTGAATATTTAAAACAGGATGAAGCGGCTCTTGCTGTATTTAAGCAGATTATTGTACGAAAACCAGATGATTATGAATCTGTTTTAAAAGCAGCGAATTTGAGTAATAAATTGGGGCTGCCTGATAAGGCTAAAACATATTTGTCGTTAATCCCGAAAGACAGTTCAGTTTATACAAAAGCGCAGCAGCTGGCTTCATCTTTAAATACTGATATGCAGACGATTAAAGCGAATGAAGCTAAGGCTGAACAGGAAACCAAAATTGAACAGACAAACGGGATGTATAATAATATTGCAAGCCCCACAGGAATTACAACTGATGCGCAAGGGAATGTTTATGTCGCTTGCTTTGCTGACAACATGATTTATAAAATTTCTCCCGACGGAAAAAGAATTGTATTTATAAAGGATTCTAAATTGAATGGACCTATTGGTATGGTTAGTGATTCTTCGGGGAATATTTACGTTTCAAATTACAATAATAACAATGTTGTTAAAATTACGTCTGATGGTGCTGTTTCCGTATTAATCTCAAATGTTAATAAACCGTATGGTCTGCATATTAACGGAGAATTGCTTTTTGTATCTTCTCAAGGATCAAATTCTGTGTTGAGATATAAACTGTAATTATTCTTTAACTCCGCCCTGCAAAATATCCGATATGAAATATTTTTTGCCCAGCAGAAATACTCCGATTACAGGCACGGTACATATTACAGAGCATGCCAAAAGGTTGCCCCACAGCGTTAATTCTCTAAAACTTCCTTTGTAAATTGCAAGTCCTACCGGAAGTGTGCGCATGCTTTCGCTGTTGGTTACAATTAAAGGCCACATAAAACTGTTCCATGTTGTTACAAATGTGAAAATTGCAAGTGTCGCAACGGTTGGCATTGCTAATGGCAAAGCAATTTTAAAGAATGTTTGGAATAAATTGCAGCCGTCGATTTTTGCGGATTCTTCCAAATCTTTAGGCAGCCCTAGAAAATACTGGCGCATTAAAAATATTCCGAAACCTCCAAATAACGCAGGCAGTATTAATGCCTGATATGTGTCAACCAAATGAAGTTCACGCATAAGAAAGAACAGCGGGATTATGTTAACTTGAGGCGGAATAAGCATTGTTATTAATATTAATAAAAATAGTGCATTTTTGTATTTAAAATCTAATCTTGCGAACGCGTACCCCGCAAGCGATGCAAAAATTACCTGCCCTATAGTCGTTATCGACGCGACTAAAAGGCTGTTAAAGAAATATAAGCCCATCGGTATTTCTTCAAAAACATTTTTGTAATTTTCTAAGGTTAAATGCGGATGAAAAATTCTTCCTGCATGAGAAAAAATTTCATTGTTATCGACAAATGAAAGGTTTACCATTGCAAAAAACGGGTAAAGCATGCTTATTGCAATAAAAATAAGTGTAAGGTAGCCTAAAAATATTCTTAATTTCCTCATAGGTTTATTATAGCAGAACTATTTAAAATTGGTTAACAGGCAAAAATCGACTTCAAGTGCATCGGCTATTGCAAAAAGTTTTTTTAGACTAATATTTTTTTGTCCGCGTTCAACTCTTGTTATGTATTCACGTGACAAATCAACGAGTTCTGCAAGTTTTTCTTGCGATAAATTTTTTTTATTTCTGTATTTTGCAATATTTTTACCGAGCAGTGCAAGCCTTGACATGTGACCTATTTTGACTTAAATTTTTATTAAAGTCAGTGACCTATTTGTCCAAAAAGGAGGATGTCGATGTTTGTTTCAAAAAATAATGTTGCTTTTACACTTGCCGAAGTTCTTGTTACTCTTGGAATAATTGGAGTTGTTGTGAGTTTAACTCTGCCGTCTCTTATTGTCAAACAGCATCAAAAGGTAATGGAGGCTAAATTTAAAAAATCATATTCTTCCCTTTTGCAAGCTCTTTATTCTATTGATATGGAGGTTTATGACTCTCTTTCCGATAATGCTGGAAATCAAAATACTGAATTTTTTTCAGATTTATATGAAAGTTATAAAGTTATAAATAATAAAAAAGTAAGTGATTTATATAAAAAAAATAACAAAACAGCAATAAAGACATATACTAAAAAAGAAGGTGATATGAACCAGTGTGCTCAGTTACCTTCACAAATCGCATATGACGGTTCTGCAATAGGTGGTATGTATAATTGTTTTGCGAATTGGATAGTTATGGATACCAATGGACCCAAACAAGGTCCAAATGCTTTGGGACATGATATTTTTTATTTTTATTTGTCAGATAAAAGAAAAATAATTCCGGTTGGTTCCAGCGAGTATACTCATTGGGAAATGAAACCAAACTCTACATATTGTTCTAAAAATTCGAATAATATTCGTAACGGTAGTTCTTGCGCTTATTTCGCGGTTTCAAATATTTGTCCGAATGATAGTTCAAAAACTTATTGGGAGTGCTTACCTTAAATCACAAAATATAATAAAGCGAACATAACGCACAATGAGAGTGAACTTAAAACAAACCATGTATGCATTACAGGGTGCTGGTATTCCCAAATTTCTTTTAATGTTGTTGCTGCATTTTCTATTGTTTGCATCTTTCTTCTCCAATAAACATATAAAAATCTTTTATATATATATCTTATTCATTAATCATTTTTGGGCATCACCTAATCGGTTGATTATTTGTAACCTTTAGGATAATATACAGTTATGCAGAATGTAGAACTTTTAATGCCAGCAGGCAATTTGGAAAAATTAGAATATGCAGTGCGCTACGGAGCAGACGCTGTTTACCTCGGAGTAGTTGATTTCAGCCTTAGGGCTATGCGTAAAGGCAGCCTTATTACTATGGAAAATTTAAAACAGGCTGTTGATTTGGCTCATTCACTCGGGGCAAAAGCTTATGTTACTATAAATATTTTTGCTTTTAATAATGACATAAAGCAGCTAGAAGCCGCATTAGACAGGTTTAAAGATGCTAAACCGGATGCATTTATTATTAGTGATTACGGGATTTTAAACTTAATAAAACGTAATATTCCTGATGTCCCTATTCATATAAGTACACAGACAAATACATTGAATTACGAAAGTGTAAAGTTTTGGCGAGATTTAGGGGCATCGCGTGTAATCCTTGCTCGTGAACTTCCGATTGCTGATATTGCAGAAATCAGAAAGCAAGTCCCTGATGTTGAATTGGAAAGCTTTATTCATGGTGCGCAATGTGTTTCTTTTTCGGGAAGATGTCTTTTAAGTGATTATTTTTCAAAAGGTGAAAGAAAAGCGAACCATGGCAACTGTTCACAGCCTTGCAGGTGGAGCTATAAACTGGTAGAAGAAACCCGTCCGAATGAATATTTGGAAATTAATCAAGATGACAGAGGTTCTCATATTTTAAGCCCTAAAGATTTATGTCTTGTAAAACAGCTGCCACAACTGATTGATGCGGGTATTGATTCTTTTAAAGTTGAAGGAAGAACAAAAAGTTTATATTACGTTTCAGCTGTTGCAAAAGCTTACAGGCAGGCTATTGATGATGTATTGAAAAATTCGTCTGTTGATTTGGATAAATACTTCTTAGAACTTCAAAAAGTTGGAAACCGCGGTTATACAACAGGTTTTGCTCTCGGAGATAACAACGGTGAAAGCTACAGCTATGACATTTCGAAAGGTTTGGCAGGAGCAGATTTCCTTTGTGAATTCAAGGGTGATATAAGAAACGATAACTTCTTCTTAGTAAAAATAAAAAATAAAATGCTTGTCGGAGATGAAGTGGAAATTATTACGCCTGATGAACAGTATACATCTGTTGTTGAAGGGATTATAAATGAAGATGGCGAAGATGTGCCGCTAGGCAACACTAATGATGATGTATATGTGAAATTTTCTCAAGCTCCAAAAAATTATAAATATGCCTTAGTTAGAACTGTCGGAATAAAGACTTATAATTAATAAAAGAAAGAGGTCGGAAATGTTTATCAAACCTGATTATAATCTTAAAAATATTTATGAAATTGATTTGAATGACTTGAAAAATCAGGGAATAAATTCTTTATTGTTTGACTTAGACAGTACTTTAATGGGTTCAAAAACAGGTTACTACACAGAAGAAACTCTTAGTTGGCTTGAAAATGTAAAAAAGGATTTTTTTGTAGGCGTTGTTTCAAATAATAATAACCCTGCATATATTGATAAAGTTCTGAATTGCTCGGATTTTCCTGTAGTATTTGGGGCTCATAAACCTGATATTAAGGTCGCAAAAGATTTTATGGAAAAACATAACATAAAACCTGAAACAACCTGTTTTGTCGGTGACAGACCTTTAACAGATGTATTGTGTGGGAAAAAACTTGGATGTAAGACAATTCTTGTTGATTCAATTACGGCTGATTCCGAAAAAACTATTGTGCGTTTCGCAAGAAAATTGGAAAGATGTTTTGTAAAGCATTAATTTTATATAAAGAAATCTTAACAAAAATGCATAATATTTAAAAATAGCATACAATAACTAATACGTTGGAAGATTAAATTTTATTATTTTTTAGTGTTAAATTAAATAGTTTTCTAAATCAAAAGTCTTGAAGGGTGTTAAATGAAAGTTTCGTCTGTGCAAAATACGTATAAGCATTCCGTATATTCGCCCAACAGCGGAAGCGCTCCGTTCAAAAAGAATATTGTATCTCCTGCAGGTGTTATGATTGGCGCAATTGTATCGGCTGTTGCGGTTCATAAAGTTACTCATCCTGTAAAAAAGGTCTGCAGTGAGTATGTAAAATCTCTTGCGGCTGGTGTTTCAGAGATTACAGGGAAGAAAATTAATCCTTTATCGCTTTCCTGCGTTATGAATAAAGAAGAATTTATCGAACAAATATTGAAACTGAAAAAAAATAATTACGTTTATACCCCTGAAAATATTAAAAATTTCGGATTTCATGCGGATTTTCATATGCACACAAACTACACGGACGGCAAAATATCCGTAAAAAAACTTTTAAATGAAATTTCTGTCTATTCAAATAAACTATTTCAGAGAACAGGAAGAAAATTTATTTTTTCGATTACCGATCATGATTCCGTGAAGGCGGTAAAAGAAGCTCTTGTTATTATATCCGAAAATCCCGAAAAATTCAGGAATGTAAGATTTATTCCCGGGGTAGAATTAAGCTTTTCTCATAAAGTATCGAATGCTTCAAACCCATGTGAAATTTCTGAAGTGCTTGCATACGGCTTTAATCCCTTTAAGATAGATAAATATTGTGATAATTTACAGACTAAGAGAAATTCAACAATAGATAATATGCTTTCGGATATAAGAAAGGCATTGCCGTTAACAAATTTTAATAAAGAAGAACTTATAAAAACATATAATTTGAATCCTGATTGTTTTATGATGAATTCCCAATGGGCTGTAAATCATTATGCACAGACAAAACATGCAATAACTATACAAGCTTCAAGGCATAATGCAGATCCTGAAAAATTGTATACGGATATGATGAAAAATATAGATGTGAAAAATAGGAATGTTTGGTACTTGAAAAAAAATAATGTTTTAGATAAAGATATAGATGAAACTAATGTAATTTCAAATGTCAGGAAAAAATATGAGCCGCATCTGATAAACAATCAAATTGTTTTAACAAATGAAAGTTCGTTTGAAAATTTAATAAATTTGTTTAAAGACGATAATAACGTTGTTTTATCATTCGCACACCCGTATTTTACCGCAATGAAATTTCATCATCCTAATAAGGCTCTAAACAGCTTTGTTTATAAGTCAAACGGACTTATAAAAATATCGGAAGCTTACCATCAGGCATATCCAAAGGATGTGAGTTTACAGAAGGTTAATGAAACAAACGATTATTTGAAACACTTAATAAAAATAGGCGGATCAGACAATCACAAAGAAACATACATAGGGGTCAATGAATGAAAGTAACCGGAATTAACCACAATTCGGGAACGGTACGATTTCAGGGGATTACGCAAAGAATTCCCCAAATAACAATAAATACGGCACAGGATTTACATAATCAGTATCGTTATTTTAGATATGCAAGGTATTATGAGGCTTTAGATGATAGTATTTATCCCCAAAATAAGTTTATCCGTAATGAAAATTTTTCATTTCTTCAAAGAATTCCTGGGTATCTGAAAAACTTTTTTGTTGAAACTTACAAAAATCTTACTGACTTTCCTAATATAACAAAAGTATCAGCGAAAATAAATGATGAATTTGTAAAAAATGCCCTTAATGCATCAAATAGAGATGTCAAAGTGCTTATGGCCGGTTATGATCCTGTTTGTTCTGTAGGCTTAAAACATGCATTACCCGGAAGCGATATTGATAAGGCATATATTATTCTTGGTCGAAATAATGCTTCCTTTACCGGAGATGATGAACTTATTGCAAGTTACAAAGGTGCTTTATGGGAAAATGTTGACCAAAGAATTTTAAGCTTAAACAATGAAAATACTTTCCCTGAAGTTTATACACTTGATAAAATGTTTTACTCTTTGGATACTCTTGATAATATGACGCGCTCTATGGGATTTAATAAATATATTGATTATTTTAAAGATAAACGTATGTATGATATAAATCCTGTTACCGCAGGAAAATTTAATATTCTGTTTGCGCAAAAGAATGATGAAACAATTGTTTCAAAAGTGTTCGCAAAGAATTTTGCATATTTTATTGAATCTGTAAGGGACGGTAAAATTGCGTATAAACTTGATGATGATGTAGCAAAACTAATCCATAATCGTTTAGAGTGTTCACCATTTGCTATGATGTCTAATGTTACTCAAATGGGAGCTCATGAAAGACAAATTAATACAGGCATGAAAGATATTAAGAGAAAATTACAGGCACGTGAACATCTTAATGATGAATTTAATATGTGGGCTGATGATGATAAATTTGACCTTGTTAAAGATTTGGTTAAATCTGTGTCAAAAGATCAGGGACATAAATATGATAAATATTTTCAAAATGATGACGATATCGGCGAAAGATACAACAGGCTAAATATTCAGCTTGTTTAAAATAGTTGTATAATCATTCCTGAAATAATACTTATTAATAATAAAATTCCTGTAACTTTAGCAGCGTCTTTTATGTTTGTATTATGTCTGAATAATATAAGTATTCCGAGACCTGCATTTGATAAAAGTCCTGACATTACAGCTCCGAAACTTATTGACCCTTTTATTAAAAGCATTGTTAATGCAATTGATACAGCACAATTCGGGATTAATCCTATAAATGCAGTTATAACAGGTTCTAAAAATTTCACTTTCCCGAGAAAGACATGCAATATTGCATGCTGAGCATACACTGCTATCGTGAAATTTAGTATAATTGTTATTATAAGAATAAATATAAAGATATTAAAAGTGTGTTTTAGAGGGTGATAGATAAGTTCACGTTTTCGCCTTCTTGAAACGCTGTGATGACAGCAGCCTTCATCTTCTTCGTTATCTGTTTCTTGTATAACCGGGATGTATTTATTGTCTTTTAACACAAAATCGATTAGATAACCGGCTAAAACAGCTATCACTATTTTTATGCCTATTATTGGTACAATGTAATATATATGCGTGGGGTTTGCAAGCAGAATAGGAATTGCCTCATCCGATGTCGCAAGGTAAATTGCAATTAATGTACCCTTTGTTATGAATTTTCGAATGTACAAAGTACTTGCAATGACAGAAAAACCGCATTGTGGGATAATTGCAGCTAAACTTCCGAGTAAAGGAGCTGCTTTTTCTGATTTTTGCATAAATGAATTTATTTTAGCCGCGTAAAAAAATTCTATTAATTCAATAATAAAGAATACAAAAAATAATAACGGCAAAATATGAAAACTATCTATAATTGCATCGGTAAGCCATTCAGGCATTCCTAAAGTTTCTATAAGCGTATCAAATCCCGAAAAAAGATTTTCATTTATTGAATTTATTTTATTTAAAATATCTATGAACATAATTTAATCATAATATAAACAAATTTTTTATAGAGCTTGTTTATCCTTTTGTTTCTTTTTATTTGAAACCTCTTTTTCATCACAGTCTAAAACTTTATTTAAATGTTCTATCAATTCTGCAAAATGATATTGCATTGCATGTTCTGATTTGTGATGGATGTCAACTATATGGTAATGCATTGCCATCTCAACCTGAATTAATGACATATTATAGTTGTATAAACTATCTATATATTCATTAACTGCCATTATATAATCTTTTCTTGCATTTTGCAGTGCTACATAATTCACTTCATCCGATTTGTAATCGTTTTCTACAGTTCTTAAATTTTCTAATGCCTGTAAAGCTTCCTGTTTTGCTGTCGGAATTTGTTTTTCACTCTTTTCAACATTATTAAACGCTCGTTTAACTTCAAAGTATAAATTCTTTTTAAAAAGAGTAATTTCGTTGTCTGCAAGCTTTACTTGCGCATCGGCACCTTTAATATTATGTTTAAGTTCCATTAAATTGACTGTAGAATTTAGGTTTATCCCGACATGAAAACTGTTGTTAGATGTTTGAGTTGAACTGTTAAATCCGTATCCTGCATTTGCTGTTAATTCAGGAAAGTATGTGCGTTTAATATATAATAGAGATTGCTCCATTGCTTTTTTAGTTGCGATCAAAACATTTAAATCAGGACTGTTATCGTACGCTATTTGTACTGCATTTTCTACAGGAAAAGAAAATGCCTGCGGTATAAACTGTTCTGACTTTATAGTGTCTTCGCCGTAGGCAAAATCGTTATTATATGCGAATGTGGCTGTACTATTAATTTTATAATCAGGCTGGTTTTCAAGATACATTGAGTTGTTAAGATCTACGCGGGCATTATTATAATTATTTTTAGCTTCAATGAGCTTAATTTCAGCTTCGCTTAAATTTAATTTTGCAGTTGTTAAATCGGGCTTTTTCTTTGCAAGTTTAACAAAATTTTCGTTGATTTTCACATTGTCTTCTGCAACTTGTAATTCTGCTTTTGCCTTTAGAAGGTTATAATATTTAGCTTTTACATCAAATAAAGTAGAGCATAAGCTGTCCATAAATTCATATTCTGCACCGATTTTATAAAATTCTTCCATTTTAATATATGCAGTTGTTTTTCCGAAATCCCATATCAGCTTGTTAATAGTAACTCCTATAGTTGGAAGCTCTCTGTAATGCGAGTTATAATAAATATTGTCGGAATTGTTTTCATTATAGAATCCTGCTCCTGCACTTATTATGGGGAAGTATTGAGCTTTTGCCATCCCTAAGCTGCTTTTGGCGATATCAAGGTTGTATTTATGCTTTCTAATTTTGGGACTATTTTTGAATGCGATACTGACGCAATCCTTTATTGATAAAGAAATTCCGTCAGTTACCTCAATCGGGTTAAATAATTGATCTTCATCGACTTCTTCTATAGCAAATGTTCTAACATTTGTTGCTGGTAAAAGAAATAAAATTAATATTACACCGCAGATTATTTTTTTTATGCTCATATTTTAATTATACAACATGTGTCAAGCCAAAAAATAAAAAAGATAGGTTAAGAACCTATCTTTTTTATGGTGGGCTCAGAGGGGCTCGAACCCTCGACCAATTGATTAAGAGTCAACTGCTCTACCAACTGAGCTATAAGCCCTTTTTATTTACATGTTCATTATACAACCTGATTTTAAATTTGCAATAAATTCTTTATTGAAGTATAATAAGAACATTATGAGTGAGAATATAAAAGCAATGGTTATGTCTGCAGGGGTCGGCTCTAGGTTGGAACCGTTAACGCTATCGATTCCTAAACCTCTTGTCCCTATTGCAAATAAACCGGTTATGGATATATTGTTTGAAAAACTTTCTAAAATAGGGGTGACTGATGTAATCTGCAATACTTATTACTTAGCAGACAAAATTATTGAAAGATATTCCGATTACAATTTTGGTATTAATTTCAATTATATAAAAGAAGAAACTTTATCAGGTACTGCGGGGGGTGTCAAAAAATGCCAATCATTTTTTGATAAAGACAGTTCTTTTTTAGTTTTGTCAGCTGATGGTTTATCTGATGTTGATTTGAAAAAAGCTATAGAATATCATAAGAATACAGGTGCTATTGCAACAATAGGTATTAAAAAAATTGCAATGGAAGATGTTCCGCATTTTGGAGTTGTAGTAACTGATAATAATGGTTACATAACCGAATTTCAGGAAAAACCCTCTGTTGAAGAAGCTAAAAGTAATTATATAAATACAGGAATTTATATTTTTGATTATAAAATATTTGATTATATTCCTGAAAATACTTTTTATGATTTTGCAAAAAATGTTTTTCCAAAATTAGTTGAAGAACATGAAATAAATACATTTGATGTAAGTGGATATTGGAGTGATATTGGGACAATAAATCAATATATTCAATCAAATGAAGATGTTTTTTTAGGTAAGTGTAATTTTCAACATGCCAAAATTGTAGAATTACAAAATGGAGCAAGTTATATTACAGGAGAGTCATGCATTATTCCGCAAAATGTAACTTTTAAAGGGAAATCAGTAATTGGTAAAAATACTAAAATTGGTAAAAATTCCGTAATTGAAAATTCAATAATTTGGGATAATGTAATTATTGGTGACGGTGTTCATATTGAAAATTGCGTAATTGCATCAAATTGTGTAATAAAAATGGATTTGCATTTTCAAATTGTTGGTGCAAATGAATTAATCGAAGAAAAATCCTTGCAAGTTTAGTACTTGATTTTTTGTCTTTTTAATGCTAAATTTAACTTAGTCTGAAAATTAAATATCTTGAGACTGTGGCACTATGCTGAACAAATGATTAAGTATCATTTGTGAGAGGGAAGGTAGAAACTACCGCCGCCACAGAAACAAATGAAAACTGAATATTTACGGGACTGTGGCGCAGCGGTAGCGCAGGGGACTCATAATCCCTTGGTCGTGGGTTCGAATCCCTCCGGTCCCATTTTTTGTTGCTTAAACTGTTGAGTTAAATTTATATTGTTTAACTGCAATTTATATATTTTTGATGTATTTTAAAGTCCAGTTTGATTAAAACAGACAGTTTGATTATTTCGGGCAAGTTTATTTTCAAAAAAGGACGGAAAAATTTTTATTAAGGTTGGAAGCCTATAAAATTTAATTTACTAAAATTTTTTGAAAAGGACATTTGAAATTTGTCTTGGATTATTCGGAGTACAGGCACTCTGCCGAAAATCCGGTAGTTGGCAAATTTTTCTAAATATTTATTTAAATGTAGCACAAAGAGATTTTAGACGGCGTGTTTGAACACCTTGCAATAGTTGAAAATCCACGTTATGAGGATGCGTTTATTGCTGTAAATGCGTATATTGCAAAAAATGATACTGTAGATGCTAACGGTATGAAACATAGCGAAACTAATGGGCAATTCGTTAGTGACGGTGATAACAATTCTTCATCAATGAAAGAATGGGGAACAGCCTATAAAGAATATTCAGGCAAACCACAGGAGGCTCTTGAACATCTATTAAATATCAAGAATGGATATGTACCCGCTGCTATTGCAAAAGAAGGCATAGGAAATATCGATTTTGTATATGGAAAAGGTGGGAAAGATGGTTATGGGCTTGCTCATATCATTGAACAACGCAATAAACAGGGTATAGATGGAGAAGCGCTTATACGAAATTTACCTGAAATTATCGAAAAAGGCGAAGTTATTTTAAAAGACAAACATTCTGATAGAAAATATATAGTTTCAGATGATAAAGAGGTCGCTATAAGATTGGATTTCAACGGAGCAAATCGAAATTGGATTGTATCGGCATATATTAAAAATGAGTTGCAAGGGAGCAACTCATTAAATAACTGGCATACTATGCTCGCGCACGATAGTAACTTAAATGTTGCGAACGGCTATGTGTCTATCACAACTCCAGTCACTAATAGTATAACTCATAATCAAACAGATTTCAACCCTGATGTAACAATAAATAAAGCAGTAAACAAATATCAAAAAGTGTACGATTACATACGAAACACGGAAGGAGAACCAATGAACAACGAAACAAAAACGATTTTTTCGCAGCTTATGGACGCGCTAAAAGCACGTAACGAAGCAGAGGACGAGAAAGAAAAAGAGAAAGAAAAACAGAAAGAAACCGCAGCAAACGAAGATGTTGACAAACGCAAACTTATTGACGAAGTAGGCGGTATCCTCAAGGGCAAAGTGGACGAGGAAGTGTGGAGAACTGTTATCGGCAAGCTTGAAAAAGTAGCTTACGACAAATCCGAAGCAGGCACAGCAGACAACGGCAAATCAGCTAAAAACGAAGACTCTTAACCGAAAAAAGATGATGAGACTGAAAAAGACAAAGAAGCTAAAAACAAGTGTATTTTACTTTTTAGCAGTGTGTTTTATTATCAAAAAAAAGCTCTAATACTATCAATAACGGATTGAAAATCATAATTCCCTGTTGGCGCATTTTTCACATGTATTTGTGTCCCGTCAGCTTTGGTTTTTATAAAAGAAACTCTATCCCCATATAATGGAATCGAGTATAAGCCATCTGTACAAATATTTCTTTCTACTAATTTGTTATCTTTGTCGTAAAGCTCAGTTTGAATAACTTCTCTATTATAATTGTAATATTTTTTTATTGTTTTTTCCGATATTTCCCCAGTTCTTAAACTTCGTTGTCTTATATATTCTGTCATTATATTATTTTCAAGAGTAGCCTCAGCAAATACATGTTTGCCAAATGCTTTATGTTCATCCACTACTTTATATACTCTATTGTTTTTTATAAATTTTCTATTAAAATAAAGCTGCCCGTCTGTATATTTTGAGCACTCCCCAACATATGTGTCTGTATTAATTTTATTACAAAGTATCGTGGACTCTGAGTCTTTAAAAACTGATTTTTCCGCAAGAGGCTCTTTCGCAAATGGGTTTGGGTTTGGAACTTTTTTTGAGATTTGTTTACATTTACCATCAAGAAACATCTCAATCCGTTCATTATTTTTTAAAGGTCTGTATAAAAAGTTTTTATTTAAAGCTGAATTATCTGCCAACATTCTGACAAGGCTAGTTTTTATTTGCATTGTGGAAATCCTTTATTTTACTATTATTATATCAAGAAAAAATATATAATAATACGGTACGCAACTTAAATTTATCAAATATCATAAACTATAAAATTATTTGCATTTGATATCCCTAAATTATTTGATAAAATTATTTTAGAACTTGGGTCTAATAATATGCAAATTTTTTATAATTTTATTGCAATATTTATAAGAATAACTACAAATTCGTTAAGTAATGTATTTCAAAAAAAGCTTGCTTTTGAAAACGAAAATCCTATAAACGTAAATTTTATTAATTATTTACTTTTAAGTTTATTTTCTATCCCATTTATATTTTTTATAAATCCTTCAGTATTAACTGCAAAATTTTGGATATACGCACTTGCAGGCGGATTAACAGGCGCTATCTGCAATTGTTTTATGGTAATGGCTCTTGAAAAGGGGGAACTATCCGTACTAGGGCCTATAAATTCATATAAAGCTGTAATCGGACTTATTTTCGGAATGATTATTTTGCATGAAATCCCAAACATTTACGGTCTTTTAGGTATTGCATTTATAATATTCGGTTCATACTTCATTTTGGAAACTCCAAAAGCTATTTTGAAAAAAGATATACAATACAGAATTTACGCACTTATTTTCTCGGCTATAGAAGCTGTATTTATAAAAAAAGTTATTATACTTTCTTCAATAACTGTGTCATTTATAACTTCAAGTATATTAGGTGCAATTTTTTCTTATATAATAATGAGGATATTTTCTGCATCTAAGCCTAAAACCCCATCAAATAAACATACCGTAATGTATATTTTAACAGCATTGTGTTTTGGACTAATGACATTTACAACAGCGTATGTGTTTAAATATATGAATGTAGGCTATGCACTTTCACTTTTTCAACTCTCGATTATTATTAATGTAATCCTCGGATATAAACTTTTTAACGAACAAAAAATATTAAAAAAACTTTTCGGTTCCTTAATAATTCTTATAGGTTCAGCAACAATTTTAATTTTCGGACATTAATATGATAGAATAATCTTGAAAGGGATAAACACATGCTTGCGCCCGTAAATGGTACAAGAATAGAGTACGATATTAGAACATATAAGAGCCGAAGAAGCCACAGATTTGAAGATATTGATACTGCGACAAAAGCTAAGGTTGCAGCAGGTTCAGCAGTTGGAACTGTTTTACCAATGATGCTGCTCGCAAAAAAACAAAACAGCAAAATTTATAATATTAAATACGGCTTAAAAGAAATGATAATGGTCAGCGCCGGCAGTATAGCCGGAGGATTAGCATCCGGAACCATTTTTGACAAAAAAGAACACAGAAAACAAAAAGTTCATGAAAGTGTTTTCCAATTTATGAATGCGTCAGTTCCGCCTCTTTTAACCGCAGGGCTATATTCTTTCAGCAAAAATATTAAATACAGAATAGCAAGCACTGTTGTCGGACTTTTCGGCGGAATGCATATCGCTGCTAAACTTTCCAATAAAATCAATGACCCGCATGACAAAGAACCAGACAGAAAGCTTACGTTTAAAGATTCAATCGCAAATATTGATGATGCTTTAGGCGTATTAATTCTTGCAAAAGTTCCTATTGCAGAAAAATTGCATGTAGATAAAACGCTGCCTATGATATACAGTTGGTGCGGTTACAGAGCTGGAATAAGCAACTAATCAGAATCTTGACTGCCATCATTTTGAATTTTTATCTGCCCATTTTCTTCTACGAACTTTTTCTTATGAAATAATTTTTTTATAAAAGGTTCTTTAGGAGCAGTTCTTTTTTCAAAACGCGCCTTTTCTGTTTCAACATCGTTATAATCATTTAATTCTTCCATTCGAAAGCGCTGCTGGTTAATCATCTGCATATCATGCACCTGAATTATTGCGGCATCAGGCGGTAGAATCGCATAAACAGGCAGAATAACAGCTGATAAAAAAATTATTAAAATCCAATTTTTCATATTTAATACTCCTGATTATTTTATTCGGAAAACAACATTTGCAACTGCTGTAACCTTTTTATCAACAGTAGAAGTATCATTTATCCCCATATCAGAAACATTTGTTGAATCCACAGGGGTTATTTGGAATACACCCATATTAACAGATTGAATTTTCCCGGGTTTATTTCGAGTAGCTTTTAACATTGCAGAAGCTCTGTTTTTTGCATCGGTTGTTGCATCCTGCAAAAGTTTAACTTTCAAATCTGAAAGTCCTGAATAAAAATATTCAGTACTAATAACATTTATGTCAACCCCTTTATCAAGCAGACTTTGAATATCAGTTGATATATCTTTTATTTTTTGAACATCATTTGATTTAATAACTATTTGCTGCGACAAGTTATAATACGCAATATCATTGGTCATATTTCCGTTAGCTGTGTATTTATACGAGTTGTATCCGTTTGAAGCCTTTACATCTATATCAGTAACCCCTTTATCTTCCAAATATTTCATCACAATCGGCAATTGAGATTTAACAGTTTTGTATGCCAGCTGTTTATCAGGCTTTCTTGCAGTAATTTCAAATTCCAATCTGGCAGAATCGGATTTCACAATCTCGTATGCAGAACCTGTTACCGTGATTTTATCTTTTGACATTGCTCCTGTTCCTGCCTTAACCGCAAAAATCAAGCCCAATGAAAGAATAACAGCAAACAAGACTAATTGGAATTTTTCAAACCTTTCAAACATATAAACACTCCTTTTTTTGAATTTATATATCACATTATAACTTATATTTTACAAAAATCAATTGCGCAGTAGAAAATAATATGGTACAATTTTTGTACAAAATATGAGCGGAGTGTTATGAACAATTACTTAAATAAAGTCTTAAATGAAGTAAAAAATAAAAACAATACAGAAAAAGAATATATTGAAGCTGTAGAAGAAGTTTTATCAACAATTGAACCGGTTATAGAAAAGCATCCTGAATATGAAAAAACAGCTCTGCTTGAACGTATGGTTGAGCCAGAAAGAACAATATCTTTCAGAGTTCCGTATGTCAATGACCAAGGACAAACTATTGTCCACAGAGGTTTCCGGGTTCAATTCAGCAGTCTTATAGGTCCTTATAAAGGCGGATTAAGATTTCACCCGAGCGTAAATCAAAGTATAATGAAGTTTTTAGCGTTTGAACAAATGTTTAAAAATGCCTTAACAGGTTTTCCTATTGGCGGTGGCAAAGGCGGAAGTGACTTTGATCCAAAAGAGAAATCAGACGGCGAAATTATGAGATTTTGCCAAAGTTTTATGACCGAACTCCAAAGACATATAGGACAGGATGTTGATGTTCCTGCGGGAGATATAGGCGTCGGAGAACGTGAAATCGGATATCTTTTCGGGCAATATAAAAGAATAAAAGATATTTATGAAGGCGGAGTTTTAACAGGGAAAGGACTTTCTTACGGCGGGTCGCTTGCAAGAAAAGAAGCTACCGGTTTTGGGCTTATATACTTTATGAGAGAAATGCTAAAATATAATAACAATCAATCATTAGCAGGGAAAACCGTTACAATATCAGGCGCAGGGAATGTAGCAATTTATGCCTGTCAAAAAGCGCAGGAATACGGGGCAAATGTCGTTGCCATGAGTGATTCAAAAGGTTGTATTTATCATAAAGATGGAATAGATTTAAAATTGGTAAAAGAAATTAAAGAACACAGACGCGGCAGAATTTCAGAATACCTTGAAGTACATCCTGTTGCCGAATATTTTGAAAAAGAAAACGAAGATTCTCCAATTTGGAACATAAAAACAGATATTGCATTACCGTGTGCAACTCAAAATGAGCTTACTCTGAATTCAGCAAAAAAACTTGTAGAAAATGGAATTACAGCAGTTGGAGAAGGCGCAAATATGCCTTGTACAAAAGAAGCAACAGAATATTTGCTGGCAAATAATATCCTTGTCGCACCGGCAAAAGCTGCTAACGCTGGCGGGGTTGCGACTTCTGCAATAGAAATGAGCCAAAATAGCATGAGGTATTATTTAACATTTGAAGAAGTTGATAAAATGCTTGATAATATAATGGTTAACATCTTCAATTCATGCAAAAACGCCGCAGAAGAATACAACCTTGGCAGCAATTACGTTGCAGGAGCAAATATTGCTGCATTTACAAAACTTGCAAAAGCTATGGTGGCACAGGGAATTGTCTAAAATAAACTGTTAATTCTTTTAGCAGAACAAGCTTCAGGATCTTTTTTGTCAAATTTGTATTTATTATATTTGCAATATTCCTGAACTATCAATCTATAATTTTCAATTTCTCTCTTATTCATTGCGATTGCAAAATTTGCTTTCAAGATAGGATACCCGTCTTTATAACTGTCATCCACATTATTTGAAATCGGGAAAATAGTATCAAGCATCCTCTGACGGTCAGATTCATATAAAAGGCAGTTATTCCTTATGTAATTAGAAAATCTGTTATCAGAACGAAAATTCCTTGAAATTCTTATACAAGTTTCATGCTGATACTGGTGGCTTCTTGCCATATCCTTAAAAGCATTTCTTTTTTCATTTGTATTTTCAGCAAAAACACTGTTTGCAAATAATAATAATGTTAATATTAAAACAATTTTCTTCATAATTACTATTGTACTACATTTAACAAGCCAGGGCAGGAACTTTACATTCATTAATACGTGGAAGCTCAATACTATAATTATTATAATTTGTCTTTTTACTTTCAACATTAATCTTCCCGTTATGAGCGTTTATAATCTGTTTTGCAAGATATAAACTCAAACTGCTTCCGACTTTATCCATTTTTTCGGCGGAAGTTGTATACATTCTAAACATATTTTGTATGGTTTTTGATGAAACATACGGGCTTTCAAAGCCTAATGAAACAAATATATTATTATCTTCACTGTGTTTGCCTATTTCACACACAATTTCCGTATCTGCATAGGCACTTGAAATACAGTAGTTTATCAAATTTTCAAATGCCTTTTTCATCTGATTTTTATCAGCATACAAAGAAACAAATTTATCTTTAGCCTGAACCCTTATACGAATATTTTTGTTGCGCATATCTTTATAAGACTTTGCAAAACAGTCATCAAGCAGCTTAAGCATCTGTACTTTCTCATAACTTAATGTAATATCATTATTTTCATACTTGTAAGTTGCAAGAATTGTAGAAAGCATATCGTACATACAATAGCAGGAATCAAGAGTTAAATTAAGAATTTCTCTCTGCCCTTCATTAATTTTCCCCATCTTTTCACTTACAATTAACTCAAGAGCTCTTATTTGTGCTAGAGTCGGGATTTTTAAATCATGACTTAATGTAGAAATGTACGTTTCTCTCTGTTTTTGAGCGGCTTTCTCTGCATCGATATTTCTGCCAAAGACAACAAATCCTTTTACATCCTGTCTTTTATCTAAAATTGGGACTTTTCTTATCCTGCACCATTGCTGTTTCCCGTTTTTAAGTTTTACAAGCTTTTCCGATACGAAAGTTTTTTTGTTTTTAATAATCAGGTCGTTTTCTTCTTTAATTAGTTCCATGGTATCCCTTTCAAATACATTTAAAGACAACTTCCCAAACTGCTTATGCTCTGTAATATCAAAGAACTTTAATGCCTCTGTATTACCTGTAATAAACCTGTAATTTGGATCAATTACAAGTGCAATAAGGGGTAAATTATTTATAATAGAAGTCAAATGTGCAGAACTGCATTCAATCTGATGCTTTAAATGTCTTTCTCTTTCTTCGTTTTCTTCCAAAAACTGATTTCTAAACAAACATACAACAAGAATAATGTTTACCGAATTACAAAGTAAAGACAAGCCAAACGTAGGCAGCGAAAACTTAAAATGAACTATAACGCATAAAGTAGTACTTACAATTGTTGTGAGCAATATGCAATATAAGAAATTTTTAAGTGTGGCCCTTCTGAACATACTTTCCTCTATTTCTAATTACATTTACATACTAAAGTAATATACAAAAAAATACATTACCCACATGAGCAATAATTGCCAAAATGGGTAATGCATAAACTATTTACATTGACATTTTTTCTTGCTGACAGGACTTCCAAAAATCAACCTTAAGCCGCCAAAAGGCTTTCTCATAGTACAGTTTAACCCGTCTGTCATTTCTTCAATATTGCATAAAACTTTGTTCATTTCATTTATAGTACACCCGATTTGCGGAATAGTTTTATTAAATTCATTAGTCATAAGTTTAACGTTACGTGTCACAACCTGAACATTTTTTGCGGTAGAATCCAGTCTTTGTTCGGACAATGTACCATTAATATTTCCTGTTACACTTGTTGCATTTTCAGACACTTTAACAAAATTTGATGTACTTTCGCTCAAGTCAGAAGAAGCTTTTACAACATTAGGCTTAACATCTTCTGCCATAGAATTAAGCGTAGAAAATAAATCTCCGAGTGTTTGAATTGTAATATTTAAATTTTTAATGGTTTCAGCTGCATCAGATTTCATAGCCTCAAGAGATTCCGGATCCTGATTTGCAAGATATGTATCCAGTTCAACAGTTGTACTACCTGAAATGCGATCACCGTCTTTAAGATAAAAACCTGAAGGCTTATCTGGATAAACTAAATCAATATAATCAAATTTTCTATTCCATCTGTTTCGTTCCTTTTTTACATTTGCAGACATATTTACAGGCAGTTTCAAATCATGAGGATGAAGTTCAAGAGTCACAATAGTTGAAGTATACGTTCTGTTAGGACGAACTTTTACCACACGTCCGATTTTAAACCCGTTATAATAAATTGGAGCTCTGTCATGAAAAGGACGCAGATTTTTAAACTCCGCAGTAACGTAAGTATTAGTTTTATATATGTAATAAGCAATCGCGATTGCTAAAAGAATTCCCAGTAATATCAATGATTTATAAAGATTGTTCATATTAGAAATTCTATTTTACGTAAAATAAAAATACATTCCCGAACAGATTAATTTTATAGTACAATATGATTATGGAAGAAAATAAATATTCTAAAAAAGCAGGGGAATTGTTCAGGGAAGGCTATAATTGTGCTCAGTCTGTATTTTGCGCATTTGCAGATGATTTGGGACTGGATTTTGAAACGGCACTGAAACTTTCGTCATCGTTCGGCGGCGGAATGGGAAGATTAAGAGAAGTTTGTGGAGCAGTAAGCGCAATGTTTATGATTGCCGGATTAAAATACGGCTATACAACTCCTAATAACGACAATATAAAAGCCGAACATTACACAAGAATTCAAAAACTTGCGGAAGAATTCAAAAAAAGAAATAAAACAATTATTTGCCGCGAACTTTTAGGGCTTGATATACAGAAGGATTCGCCTATACCTTCAAAAAGAACCGAACAATATTACAAAGTCCGTCCGTGTGAAGAATTGGTAAAGGAAGCAGCATATATAATAAGTAATCACATAGCTTTAACAAAACAGTCATAATGCTTTTGTAACAAAAATATAAAGATACAAAAATTCTCTGACCGTCTATTACTTTTATATTATAATCTTTATATTACATTAGCTGATTTGATAATTGTGTATAATTATACTGATGCTACAATAAAAAAAATAAAAATAACTAACGGGAGACTTTTTTTATGAGAAAGCTAATAGCAGGATTACTGGCTTCAGTTCTTATATTTAACTTTACAGCAGCCGCTTCGTATTCGGCAATTGAAAACTTAAACACAAGGCAAACTATACAGGCAGAAGAAAATGCTATTATTCCGCTTAAGCTTGAAAAAGAAATAAAGACCTCTCTTGCTAAAGTTTACGGTTCAGAAAATGTTGAAGTAATTTATTCAAATATTCTGTCAATTGCAAAGAAAGCAAAGGAAGAACGTTCTTCAGCTTTAATAGAAGAAGATTTGAAAAGAGCTTCTGACTGGTACAAGGATGAAGTCATTTATATGTTTTACGCAAACCACTTCGGCGTAAAAAATCCCGATAAAACAAATACATTCAAAGATGATATTCAAATGCTTGATTATTTGAAAGGCTTGGGAGTAACTACAATTTATATATTACCGTTTGTTGACTCCCCCATGGAAGATGCAGGATTTGATATAAGAAATCCAAGAGGTATAAGACAGGATCTCGGCGGGATGTTTGAATTTCAAAAATTCATCTCAGCAGCAAGAGAAAAAGGATTTAAAATAAAGGCTGATTTAGTTTTAAATCATCTTTCAGACCAGCATGAATGGTTCCAATCAGCATTAAAAGGAGATACATCAAAGATAGATTATTTTGTTGTAAGAGAAAAAATGCCTGAATACACAAGATACAAAGACGCAAAACTCGGCTGGGTTGCAGAATACAAAGAAGATAACGGTAAAACATCAAAAAGAAGAATTATTTTCCCTGAAATAACTGAAAATAACTACAGAAAAGTAACAATAAACAAAAAAGATTATTATTTTTATCATACATTCTACCCGTTCCAGCTTGACATAAACTGGAAAAATCCGAAAGTTTTATATTACAATCTAGAAACTATCGCTTTTTGGGCTAATCAAGGGGTAGATATTTTCAGAATGGACGCAATTCCATATCTTATAAAAGAAGACGGTACAAACGCGGAAAACCTTGAAGATACACATAGAATTATAAAAATTCTGAGCGCATTCATTCAGGCTATTGCGCCCCGTTCCGTTATTCAAGCAGAAGCCTGCCAGATGCCCAACAAAATTCTCCCTTATTTTGGCTCTGAAAAAAAGGTCAAAGAAAATATTAAAGGAGAAGAAAAAGAAATTACAAGAACCGATGAAGTACAGATAGCCTATCACTTTCCATACATGCCTGCGATTTGGGCATCACTGGTAACTGCGGATAACAGCTATTTTTGGAAAGCGTACAAACAAACTCCACAAATTCCTGCGACTACATCCTGGGCAATATTTTTACGAGTACACGACGAACTCACACTTGAAATGGTTAATGAAAAGACTAGAGAACTTTTATTTGAAGACTTAGCTCCAAAAGGTGCAGCATTTAGAAAAGGGTTCGGTGTTTCGGGAAGAATGGCAAATTTTCTTGATAACAATCCTGACAGAATAGGTATGGCTTTTTCTATTTTAATGTCGCTTCCCGGTATTCCGATTATATACTATGGAGATGAAATTGGGATTCAAAACAATTTTGCCAATGCCAATAAAAGTGCAAAATTAAGAGAAGCTAAACAGAAAAAAAGTAAAGATGTAAAAAACAAAGTAAAAATGCTTAGCTACTTCGACAGCCGCGACATAAACAGAGGCCCTATTACTCAAAAAACTTTTGAAGATGCTGTTAATCATAAAGGCACATATAATAACAGAGTTTATGAACGAGTAAAACAACTTATAAAAGTAAGAAAGCAATACCCTGTAATAACAAGAGGTTCATTTGTCGAGCTTAAAACTAAATCCCCTGAAGTTTTTGCCTACGTAAGAGCAACAGACAATGATAGAGTTGTAGTAATAAATAACCTTTCAGACAAAAAAATCAAAGCGACCGTAGTATTTACCGATGATAACTTCGGGAAAAAAGAAAAAGATATTTACCTGAAAAACTTACTGACAGATAAAATGGTACGCGCTAGAGTTGAAAATAAAGAGTTAACAGTAAGATTAAACGCTTACGATGCTATGTGGCTCAAAATGTAAGCGTGCCGCTTAACCCACCACAAATATTAATCAAAATTCAACAACTCTATAAGTGACATACCTAAACCATCAGCAATTTTTTGCAACTATAGCAACTGTCATTGCGAGCGTATGCGTGGCAATCCAGCTGTTGTTTATTCTCACTTGCACAAGAACAAAGTATTAGCCACACCGTCACCCTGAATTTATTTCAGGGTCTGTAAATTTTTACTTGAGATTCTGAAACAAGTTCAGAATGACAAAACCATTTGTCATTGCGAGCAAAAGCGTGGCAATCTAGCTTATTACATAATTATTAAACCACACTTTCTATTTTTCATAAAAATTAAATATTAATAACTATTTCTTAAATATCATTTGATGTAGTTTCTTTAAACCGACACCAACATACGTTGTCACAACCATAGTAACCACAAAATACAAATATGTTGTCTGCACAGGATTATATATCCAATAAATATCGTGATTTGCACGCTCAGCAATCGGAATACCGTGCAGCCACATAAAAATTGCAGTCATTATATACATTACAAGCAGGTGATTTGCCATAATGTGATATGTAACGCGCCCCATATCCTGTATAAATTTTATATCTTTAACATACGGATAAAGAATTTTTACGACAAATAAAGATGCCCATATACCGGTTAAACTCGTAATCACCGGAACAAAAAGCTGATTATCAAACCTTGCCCACACAAGTACATAACTTAAACCTATTCCATGTTCAGGGTCATAATCTCGGTTAAACATCCAAAGAACAGATTGTAATACAAATACAGCTCCAAACCACTTTGGCGTAAAAATATTATAATTATCTTTTATATAATGGGTATAAAAATATCCCAAATATACAAAAAACATTGAAAACATTGTTCTTATCACAACGAGCATTACAGGAGTTACTGCAAATAATTTCTGAAACGGAATTGCAAGAACTCCTAGAACCATAAAAAATGCAAGATGAACATATTTATTTTTCGTAACCGCATTTAAAGCTCTAAACAAAAACAAAAATGTTATCATTGTCATAAACAACTGTGTTACAAACCACAACGGACAAGATAGATCAAACTGATGACCGTTTAAAAACGGCGTTACAAAAAAGTTTTTGAAGCTTAACGGCATTCCCCAAAATTTCCCCGTAAGCTTTGCAATTAATATTGTAACCAGCATATAAAACAAATTATACCAAAAATAAGGAACCAAAAGAGTTTTAATTCTTCTTTCCACAAATGTTGCAACATCAGTCAAATATTTATCTTTAAACAGACAACCAGATATAAAGAAAAATAAAGCTAGCTGAAAAGAATAAGGCGGGAAAATCCCAAGCAAAGAAAATTCCAAATGCCCCGATACAACAAGCAATATAGCAAGAGCTTTTAACACATTCATTTCATTTGAAAAAATTTTATCCATACAACTGATGATAGCATAAAGTTAAAATGTGGTATATAATAAGAAGATTATAAGGAGATATTAATATGACAATATTAGTTTTAGGCGGTGCAGGCTATATAGGCTCACATACAGTATATGAATTAATAGACAACGGTGAAGATGTCGCAGTTATAGATAACCTTCTGACAGGACATGAAGAAGCTGTACATCCTAAAGCAAGATTTTACAGAGGCGATATAAGAGATAGAGAATTTCTTGACGAGGTCTTTAAAAAAGAAAAACCTGATGCTGTAATACACTTTGCAGCCTGTTCGCTTGTCGGGGAAAGTATGGAAAAGCCTTTAAAATATTACGATAACAATCTTTGCGGAACAAAAATATTATTGGATTCAATGGTTTCAAACGGGATTGACAAAATAGTATTTTCATCAACCGCAGCAACTTACGGAGAGCCTGAAAGAATTCCAATTCTAGAAACAGACAGAACAGAACCTACAAACACATACGGCGAAACAAAATTGTCAATGGAAAAAATGTTTAAATGGGTTGGGAAAGCTCATGGACTTCGCTATGTATCACTAAGATACTTTAATGCTTGCGGGGCTCATAAATCAAGTAAAATAGGAGAAGACCATAATCCGGAATCTCATCTTATCCCTCTAATTCTACAAGTTCCAAACGGCAAACGTGAATACATCTCAATATTTGGCGATGACTATGACACAAAAGACGGAACTTGCGTAAGAGATTACATTCACGTAACAGATTTGGCTCAAGCCCATATACTTGCCGTTAAATATTTGCAAGCAGGAAATGAAAGCGATATATTTAATTTAGGTAACGGTGTTGGCTTTACAGTAAAAGAAGTAGTAGACTGTGCTAGAAAAGTCACAGGGCATCCTATCCCAGCAAAAATTACACCGCGCAGAGCTGGGGATCCTGCACAACTTATTGCATCAAGTGAAAAAGCAAAAGAAATTCTAGGGTGGACACCTGAACATAATTCTTTGGAAGAAATAATTTCAACTGCTTGGAATTGGCATAAAAATCATCCAAACGGATTTAACTAAAATCAATAGCAAAAAAAATCTTGTTTGAATTTTTAATTTGAATATGAAAATTCAAAACTACCAAAATCAAACATCTTTTCAAGCAAAATTTTTACACAGTGACTCATTGCAACAACTTGCCCAATATTCTGTTGAACATGGCAAGTTCGACAAGCTTAATACGGCAAGAAAGAATATTGACTCAGCTTTTCTTTCGACACGCTTAAAAGTTGATATTTTTGAAGAAAACGGAAAACCCGGTGTAAGTTTTACTCGCTTTGTCCCTAAGAAAAACGTTCTTATTGCAAAATATCAAGATGATTTTGAACAAGCAAAAGTTGTAACTTTCAAATCAGAGAAAAAATGTAACCCATTAAAATTTGCACTAGAAAAAATCATAAAACTAAGCAATAATGCACCCCATAACAATATGTACAAAAATGTTGTTATTACAAAATAGTCTTGCAAGCATCTAATATGCTTCATATTCTTACTGCGGACATGAAAAAAAACTAATAAAATGTATTAATTAAATTAAAAAATAAGTTTTGAAAAAATGATAAATTACTTATTATACCAAAAAATATTGTAAATATAATACTAACAATAACTGTATACCAAACTCCTCTTATTTCTTGATTTCGTACAATTTTTTTATTTTTATTTAAATATTTAAGCATATCATGCATTTTGGGTTTCGGATGTATAACATCTTGCTGATTATCGGGATATTCAACTAAACACTTTATAATTTCTTCATAAAAATGTATAGCAACAGAATGATGTTTTGTTTTATACGCAATTCTTGATAACCAGTCATACGCATATATTTTATTTTGAGGTTCTTTTTGAGCAAATTCTAAAGCTTTTTGAACAAATGAAAGAGATATTTCATACTCTTTTAAGAAATAATACATTTTACCTATAGCTAAAAGAGTATCAAAACTAGTACCATATCCTGAGAAATTTTCTATTGTTTTTCTAAACCGCTTTTTAACTCCTTTAGGCAAAAATAACTTATAAATTCTATACTGAGACTGTGCGATGCCCAAATTTAGCTGAATATCTTTTTTATTTCTCACAAGAGCTTTTTTATAATATTTTATCGCATCTTTATATCTTTTTAGCTTATAACAGGTATAAGCCATATTAGATAAATATCTGCCATTATTTGAAGAATTAAAAAGTCTGATTTGAGCTTTTAACAATTTTAAAGCATTTTCTGACATATTAAACATAGTTTTATCGACAGGCTGCTTAGAAACCTTCTTCCAAAAATTTCTAAATAATTTAATATTTGCGTAACGTAATTCTATACTCTTAAATATAGCAAGAGCATTTGTATAAAGACCTAATTCTAGATAACTTATTCCTGCAAAAATTAAACAAGCTACTTTATCATCAAAATAGAAATAATCTAAAAACTCAGTATCCAAAAGTCTTTTATTTTTTTTTACTGAATATATAACTTCTAAATATTTTTTATTCTCAAATAATTGCTTTAAATTTTGTAATAAAACTTGAATTGGGTGAGTTTTATTTTTGACTTCTTGACTTTTCACTAGCTAAGTTTACTTTCTGTCCATAACTAGCTGTTTGTTTTTGTTTAACATCGACACCACCTTGATTAATAAATTTAATCAATTCAGGATAATCTAAAATATTATTTAACATATTATTTCCAATTACAGGTTCATATATAACCATAAACTGATCCTCTATTCATTTTTAGTGCTTATATTAATAAAAACGCACAGCAATAATTTATTGCCCTCTCTCATGAGAATTTTAACATAAATTTATTTTTATTATAGAATTTTTAATAATATTTTACATTCCCCAAAAGAAACTATTTTTATTAATATCAAAGTTTTAATATATTATAAATTCTATTTTCTGTCTATTCAAGCCATTGATTACATAGATATGCATATATTAAAAATTTTCTAAAATCGATTAAATTAATATAATATTTTGCAAAAAAAGAGAGATTAATTTATATCAAAAATTAAAAAATCAGAGAGGAAGGGATTCGAACCCTCGGTGGAATTGCTCCCACACAACCTTTCCAAGATTGCACCTTAAACCGCTCGGACACCTCTCTATTTTGTTTCTCTGTTTTTATAATACCACAAACATTTCTTTCATGCTAAAATTTATATATGCAAAAAATTATACACAAAGTAAACAGCGGTTTAAAAGGTAATGTTACAATCCCTTCTGATAAATCTGTTTCACACAGAGCAGTAATGTTTGCATCTCTTGCAAACGGCAAATCTCTAATTAAAAATTTTTCAAAAGGACAAGATCCTCTCTCATCTCTTAAAGTATGCCAGGCATTAGGTGTAAATGCAGAATTTAAAGATGATTTAATAATTAAATCAAAAGGGAATTTATCTGCACCTTCACAAGTTCTTGACTGCGGAAATTCAGGGACAACAATGCGCTTAATGTCAGGAATTCTTGCAGGACAAAGCTTTAAATCAATATTAATCGGAGATGAAAGTCTTTCAAAACGACCGATGAAACGTGTTATTGAGCCTCTCAATCTTATGGGAGCAGAAATTAAATCAAATGATTTTAAAGCACCGCTAACCATACACGGCACAAAACTTCATTCCATAGATTACGTATCAAAACTTGCATCCGCACAGGTTAAATCTTGCATATTGCTTGCCGGCTTGAATGCTGACGGGAAAACGTCATTTACTGAACCATATATTTCACGTAACCATACGGAAATTATGCTTAAATATATGGGGGCAAACATTAGTGTAGATAAAAATACCGTTACTGTTGAAAAATCACAGTTAGAGCCCCGTACAATAGAAGTTTGCGGAGATATTTCATCTGCTGCATACTTTATAGTTGCAGGATTAATTGTTCCAAATTCCAAAGTTATATTAAAAAATGTCGGTCTTAATCCCACAAGAACAGGTATACTTGAAGTCGCTGAAAAAATGGGCGGCAATATCGAAATTCTTGATAAAAGAAATATTTCGGGCGAGGATGTCGGAGATATTCAAATATCATATTCGGATTTAAAATCATGTGTAATTGAAGGAGAAATAATCCCGAGACTGATTGATGAACTTCCCGTAATAGCTGTTCTTGCGACACAGGCAGAAGGAACAACCATAATTAAGGATGCACAGGATTTACGAAACAAGGAATCAGACAGAATTAAAGCAGTTGTAACAGAATTGAAAAAAATCGGAGCAAATATTGAAGAAACTCCTGATGGATTTATTATAAACGGCAAAACAAATCTCAAAGGTGATACTGAAGTCGATACATATCACGATCACAGACTTGCAATGAGTTTATATGCTGCAGGCTTAATTTGTGATAAACCAATCTCCATTAACGGATTTGAATGGGTTGATATTTCTTTTCCGGAGTTTGATAAATTATTTACGTCCTTAACTTTGTAACAAAATATTAAGAAGCTTAACTTTATATAAGCAATTTTTGTAAACAAGAATTTTTTATATATACAAGGTTAGGTTATAAAATTTTGAAAGGTTAAGGTTTTAGGTTATGGCAGGAGAAATTTCAAACTTATATGGAATAAATGCATACAATAATCCATATTTAAACAACAATGATGATTTTTTAGCACAACAATATTTTAAAAATGTGGCAAACAATCCTACAACAAATACTCAAGGAACAGCTCAACCTGCATTCCAAGGTTACCAACAACCGCAAGCTGATACATTCCAAAAATCAGGTTCATCTCTCGGCACAGGCCTAACACTTGGCGGTATAGCAGGTTTAGGAACAGGTGCTGGAATATATTATTTAGGTGAAGGTCCAGTTAAAGACGGAAAATTTGCAGATGATATTTTAAAAGCAGTTGATATTAACATAGAAGAAGTTTCTTTAAATAAAGCAAAAGAATTATTAGACAAAAAGAATTTGGAAATTTTAAAAAAAGCTGGAGTACCAGAAGGAATTTCTTTAGAAAATTTAAAAGCATATAGTGAAACAGGGATGCCATCAGCATTTCCTAAAATTCACGAAAAATTAACACAAGAACAAGCAAAAAATATTTGCGAAGCTGCACAAAAAGAAATTGACGCAATAGATATAGATGCACTTGCTAAAGAATCTGTGAAATTAGCAGAACAAGAAACATTGCAATATAAGCAAGACAAACTGAAAAATTTACAATCTCAAAAAACTAAACTTGAAGCTTTGGCAGATGATGCAGATTTAGAAAAATTCTTCAAAGATAATGCTAAATCATTTGGAATTGAAGGTGATGAAAAAACAATTGAAGCAGAAGCAAAGAAACTTGCTAAAACTTATAAAAATAAAGCAGGTGCGATAGCTCATTATTCTAATGAAATTACAAGCCAAGAAACAGTTGTAAAAACGGCGAAAGATACATTAAACGGGAAAGTAGCCGCATATTATGATGACACTGCAAAAGCATTAAAAAAAGATGCACCTGAAACTTTAACAAAAGCATTCAAAAACTTCAAATGGAATAAAGCCGCAAAAGGCGGAGGAATTGCTGCCGCAGCAGGACTTGTACTAGGCTGTCTATTCGGAAGTAATGCATAATAAATTATTTAGATAAAAATCCCATTTATAATAATGGGATTTTTTATTTATTTAAAAGATTTTTAGCTTCTTGAATTGATATTTTTTTAGGTTTATTAGGCATAAATTTTTCAACATTATGCCTTAAATCAAAAAATAAAACTTTTTTAGTCACATCAATAAATTTATCAAAATCTTTACCTGAAAATAAATATAATATTCTTTTATTATCATCTTTTTTGACACTCAAAGTTAAAAAATCATTATCTTTTTCAAGAAAATAATTTCTTAAATTTTCAATATCATTATGATTACCTTTTACTTTATAGAACTTTCCAAAAGCTGTATTGTTAGTATAATTTTGACTTACCTGCATAATTTCTCCAAATTTGTATAAATTAATCCTTTCAAACTAAAAAACAAAAATAAAAAATTTTGCTATAAAAAAATAAGATATGAAGTTTTTATTGTTGATATTATTAATGGGAACTAATGCGGTGCAATTTGATTGTGTTGCTTCTTTAATTAATTCATCTTGGAGAATTTCTTGTATTTCAGGTTCTAGTGATGAGTATAATATCTCGTATGATTTACCTCCAAAAACTTTAACTTCACGAGCAATATATTTACCTTTTTGAATTGCTAATCTTAATGAACGGTTGCTTTTCAACCCTTTTAATTCTGCTATTTTATTAATAGGGACGAACGAGTTAAAAGTGGTGCTTGCACCAACTTTTTCAACGAGTGAGGAGCTAAAAGCTTTGCTTATATCTATATATTCTTTGTTTTTCATCGCAGACAAACATTAGCTCGGAATTAAATGTATTGGAACATCACTTCCGAGCTTTGTGTCGTTTTCGTATCAATAAATATATTTTTCTCAAACCTAATGATAAAATTCTCAAAATCGATGAAATTTTTTAATTTAAATTTAAAAATTTCAAAACCTTGTGTTAATTTTTCCGAAACTTGGTGTTAAATTTTTAATTCCTTGCACAACTGGACTATACCTAATCAAACTATCCGTACACCTTAAAAACGGTGCTAAACACAGCTATATCAAGAAAAAATCAATCTATCCGTACAGTCCGAAAAAAGTCCAGTTCGGCAGTTTGATTTTTGGGGTAAACTTAATTTTCCGACCTGAAAACGCTCTCACAGAGCGGGCTGTCCAAAATAATCAAAGTATCCGTACAAATCAATCCGGTCGTTAAATTACAATCTCATAATCGAAAACTTATATCCAAGACCAAGAAACCATATCAGACAATGAGAGGGGCTGTATGGGGTGGTTATTTTAAATTGTTACATTACTTATTCAATTTCACGAATTTTGTTATAACTTTTTAATTCAAATTATTTTATTGTGCAGTAAAATGTGTTGTATTTACTAAAAAAGTGACTTCTAGAAAATCTCTAAAAGTCACTTAAATCAATTGGTTGCGGGAGCTGGATTTGAACCAACGACCTTCGGGTTATGAGCCTATAAAAGCCCTATTTGAAAGGGTTTTTACTTGTAACCATAATTTATCAGAATTTATCACGAATGATTACACCACATGAGTTTCAGCCCAGTTTTTATTCTCATTTTTTATCAGAGTTTTTCACTATTTTCCGGAATTTTTGCAACTTTTTTGCAACCCAGGGTAAATAAAATTGGCTTGACATAAAACGACAAATCTTTTTGTGAGGAACTTCCTCCTTTATATGTGTCCACTCAATGCCACTTTTAAGGGGCGGGGAGGGGACAAAAACATAAACAGCCACCCTCATTCTGAGACACAGAAAAATTTCGTAATATTTCGAATATTTTAAATTTGCCTATATTGGTATATAACTTTACATTCTTGCTCAATTTTTATATTTCAAGTATCATGGCTGTTATGAAGACGATAGCTATAAGTATTAATAATTTTAATGAGATACCAGATGAAAGTAAATTCTTAATATACAAGGAATGCTGCCAAGAGTATGATGCTTGTAATGAACTGGATAATATTTTTAAAATAATATTAAAATATACTGATATAGCACCTACATATAATTTGAGTGAAAATAAATCTACATTTAATGATTATATTAAACGTTGGATAAAATCTTATACTGAGGCTTGTAAAAATATTCCAAGTAAACATGAAGCAAAAGAAAAAATGGCTTGTTCTGACCCGGCAATAAAGGCTATTATTCAGAATGCAATGTCATACTGTGATGATGAAGTTTGTAAATTAGAATGTTACCATAATTTATTTATGTCTGCTGAGAACATTCAAGGTGAATTATTGGAAGAATTTATTGCAAATAATATTGAGCCTCTCGGATGGATATGGTGCAAAGGTACTACTTTAAAATCAATAGATTTTTGCAAGGCAGATGGTTCAGCATTTTTACAAATAAAGAATAAGTATAATACAGAAAATAGCTCAAGTAAAAAAATAAGAAATGGACTTTCCGTTAAAGTTGAAGCTTGGTATAGGTTAGATAGAAATGAAGTATATTGTTGGGATAAATTAAATGAAATAATAAACAGATACAATTCTACGCAACATACTTGTAATATGACTGAAGAAGATTATATTACATTTGTAAGCAAAGTTGCTGCTGCGAATAAGCAGATTGTATGTGATAAATAGAATTATTATTTTTATTTCTGATTTTTTCAATTCTATTTCTTATATCTTTTTCCCATGAAATTTCATCTGTTAATTTGTATCTTGAAAATGGGAAATTAAATATAACATATTTATTTCCATTCATATCATCAAGTATTGCTCTGCCTATTGCTTCACCTAATTTAATAGGTACGGCATTGCCTATTTGTTTGTATTGGTCGAGAATAGAGCCGCATATTTTCCAATCTTGCGGGAATTCTTGTATGCTTGCATATTCTTCAACACTTAAAGGTCTGTTTTCAACAGGGTGAGCAAGGTCTGTTGCAGGCATTGTAGGATTTGTTACAAGTGTTGGGGAAGGTTTACTAAAAGATAATCTGCGTAAAAATCCTGTTTTACCGCCACCTAATTGAAGTTTTTTCCCCATTGCTTCAACTTGTATTTCAGGCGGTAAATCTTTCCAATATTGACCCTCTTTAAGCATACGATAATATTTTAATCTTTTTTCTGGAAATTCAATATAATGATGTTTTGTTCCTTTAGGTATATTATTTATTGCATTTGATAAAGTTTTCCAAGGTGCAAGTCCATACATTTCTTCATTTGAATTTGTAGGTTTTAAATACGGCACTTTATTCTTACCTAATTTTGCAATTATAACAACACGTTCTCTTATTTGTGGCGCCCCAAAATTAGCAGCATTATACAAATTGAATGAAACGCGATAACCAAAACTTCTCAACTTATCGAGAATAATAAGCATTGCCCCACCCTTGATAGGTTGTTCAATATCTTTATAAGGATATTCTGCAGATAATAAACCTCTTACATTTTCAATAACAACATAAGTTGGTTTTATTTCGCCTACAATATCTAGGTATTTTAGGAATACATTACCTCTTGAATCATCAAAACCCAAACGATTTCCGGCTGTACTAAATGCTTGGCAAGGAGGACCGCCAAAAATAACATCAACTTTTCTTCCTTTTGGTACACCTGCATATTCTAAAATTTCTTTTGCACTATATTTTTCTATATCGCCAATTAAAGCCATTTCAGGTTCATTTGTATCAATGGTTAATCTGCAAGCCTTATTGAATTCACATGCAAGCATTGCTTTTATTCCTGCATTTTTCATGCCAATATCAAGCCCCATTGCACCTGAGAAAAAGCTCAAAGCAACAATATCAGGAATATCTTTTGCAATTCTTTTATGGTCGTCCGGCTCAATGACCACATTATTATCTTTAATATATTGGTTTAAATCTTTACTATCGATAAGCCATTGAGAGCCTATCATTGTAGCTTTTAAGTTATCTTCCCTTATTAAACTTCTTATGTATTGTGTTGTCACTTTTAATTTTTTAGCAACATCGTTAACTGTCAGTAGTTCACTCTTTTTCATTGGTCTAATTCTATTTCCCTCTCGAAACTTTTTATAGACCAATTATAGCACAAACTAAAATTTTCGCTTTTTTATTAATATTTATTTCGTAATATCTTTTTCTATTTCATTTTTTAATTCATTAAATATTAATTTATTTTCAAAAGCGGAATTAATAAAATCGTGCCATTTGCTTTGCAAGTTTGGATAATTATTTTTTGAATATCTGTATAATTTTAGAAAAATGTCTTCATGCCCTGAAAGTTGATTATTTTCAGTATGATACCATCCTCTATTTTGAGGAGCATTTTCTAATATATATTCAATTTGTTTATCATTTAATAATTTATTTTTAATACAATTATTGAGAGGGGTCCACTTTTCGTTTGCATCGTTCCAATTAGAAGATTTTACGTAAGCTTCTATTAATTTATTTATCTGTTCATTTAATAATTTATCTGTTTCATATGGACAATTTTGTTTAGATATTAAAAAATTATCAAATTCTTCATCCCACATTTTTAAAGCATGTGGTGCGACATCCAAATAAAAATCTTCAATAAATGGAAATAAATTTAATTTTAAATAGATATTGTTATTTACATAACCTCTAATTGTTGTTTTTATATCATCAGTTAATATTCTTCCAATATATGGAACAAATTTACATAGTTCACCAAAGTATGTAATATGGTCGTTATCAAGTCGTTCTTCAATTTTAATTAATTCATCTTTTAGTGTCTCAAAATCCGCAGGCTTATAATCATACATAACTTGTAGAGTTAAAATAAATTTTTCAGAAAAATTGCTACACAAGTCGATATCTGTGCATACTAGAATTTTTAATAATCTTTTAATTAATTGTTTACGTGAATTAATATCAGAACTCACTAAGTACTTCTCTTTTATTTTTGATTCTATAGCTTTCTTCTCTGGTATTAAATAATTATCTTTCAATATTTCCAATATTTTATCAGTATAATTTTTACCAAATATTGCATTTTGCGATAATACAAGATTTATAGCATTTACAATATGGCTCCTAGTTTCTTCCGCTGTGGGTTGGTATAAATTATCATATTCATCTAATACTGGATGAGCACAAAGATTTCTATCTTTTTTAATTAAATCTAATTTATCATATTGAATTTTATTAATAATTTTTAAATCATTAAAAGATTTTTCTAATACTTTGTCTTCCCAATTTGAGGCTTTACCCTGTTTTTTTCTTATTGATTCAATATCGGCAATTAAATTTTTTGCAGCAGCATCATTAAAATTTTCACTTATGTATTCTGCTTTTTTATATAAATCTAATACTAAAGCAATCCATATGCTTAAAATAGAAGCTCTGTATGCTCCAACATAGTAACAATTAACAGCATCTGTTGCATAACTTCTTACATTCGCATTTTTTATGCTTGTTAATAATACTTCTAAATCTGATAATTTATTTTCAATCATTTGTCCTCTTTTTTAAATTTACTATTGAAGCAATATTTTTTTCTTCTCTCGGTGACAATGTACCTTCTGGTAGATTTAACAATTTTTCAACTTCATCAGCTTTCATAGAAATATTATTTTCTGCTAGCTCATCTAAAAATTCTTGCGGATTGAAAACGTTGTTTCCGATAAGCATTTCAATAGATTTATTAAGTAGTATTGGCTCTTGTTTTATAATAACATTATCCAATGGCTCATTTTGACGCCATTTATTAAATGTCATTTGTTTCATAAGATATTGATACTGATTATCATTAATAACACCTAATTTATTTGCCCTTATTAACATTGCTGAAATAGATACTTTCCATTTTCTTTTTAATTCAATGTAATATTTTAAATCTTTTGGGTATAGACTTACATCTTTTAAAAATGCTTCTTTAGGTAGTAAAAATGCAGCTGCAAAATTATTAGCCTGTTTTTCTTGTTTTTTAAAATCTTCTCGTGAAAGTTCTTCTAAATCAAGATTCCAATCATGCAGTAAGATATGACCTAATTCATGAGCAGCGTCAAAATTACTCCTTACTGCAGAATTTTTATCATCTGACAATACAATAATAAATTTATCATTACCTTCTACATTTATTTTTTGACTATAAGCATCAATATTATCTTGACTTACAGGATAGGAAGCAACTATAATACCATTTTTTTCAAGTAAGTATGGGAAATCCTCTATTGGTTTTTGACCAATTTCCCAATATTCTCTTATCTTTTGTGCCATTGCTTCATAATCAATTTCGTCATTATTTATAAATTCTGAAACATCCGGAATATTTAATTGAGGAAATTCCAAGTAATTACTTAATATTTCATATATCATTGCAAGGTGTTTTATTTTTACGACTTGTTGCAATCTTGCATTTTTATTTGCGGATAATAAAGCTCTAAAATATGTTGTTTTAGCATTAACATCAAAACTATCTTCTTGAAAAAAGTAAGAAGACGGAAAATTTAATTCATTTGTTATTATTCTCATTTTGTCAAAATCTGGTGTAACATTAGATGTTTCATACTGCGAAATTGCTTGTTTTGAGACACCTAAAAGTTCTGCCAAATCATTTATAGACAAACCTTTATATAATCGAGCTTGCCTTAATCTTTGCCCATTAAAACTTTTCGACATATATTATTCCTCGCTATTTTCTATTTCTTCGGCAATATCCGGCATTTTTACTTCTACTATATCAATAGGAACTTCTTCCTTAGCTTGCTTTTTCTTTAAAGCTGCAGGTTTTAACGTCAAAGGAATGTCTTTTGTTTCCGCTTGCGGTGTATTTTCTGCAACAACATCATAATCCTTAGGTATGTATATTTCTAGAGGTATATCCTTTGACAACTCAATGTTTTGAGTAAGATATGTCACCTTAAAACTTGTCATTAGCCCACCGGAAGAATTAAACGATATTATTGCATACAAGCTATTTTGTACGATTTCTTCAATTATATCGCTACATAATTCTTTAGACAATTCACTCAAATAATCTTGTTCTTCAGAAGTCTTTGGAAGATTAAACAATTTAGTTTGGTTTGGTTTAAGTCCTTCATTAAGGAATTGAGATAGTGCTGCAACATAGTGTTTTTTATATTTTTGAGGGTGTTTTATAATTTGTTTTAAACGATTTTCTCGCATCACGGTTATTAATTTTTTACTTTGCTTATCATATATAATTAAGAATTCCCATATACCGCGTTTCTTTTTTTGTACACTGCAAATAAAATCTTTACCTAAATTCTTTTTACAATTTGTATTGATTAAATCCCATATCAAAGAATGTGTGCTATTATTAGTATAGGTATTTAATTGCTTTTTGTTGTATATGTAGTCCATGCCAATACCGTCAGCAATACTTTTTGCAATAGCTTTTAAAACTTCCTCGTTAATTCCCAAATCAAATTGTTTCACCAGATTCTCCTTATTAATTTTTAATTTACAAAAGCAGTTTACCAAAAAGTATATATTTTGTCAAGTGAGTTGTTAAGCCTTTTATATTTTATAAAGTGCATAATAATTATTAATTTTTGCAAATCTTCTTTACCACTTGCATATATGTAAATTCTTTCTCGATAAAATTGTTTTTATGCGATTTTAAAGGAGGAAGAATGGTAAAAGTTAAGAATGAAGAACAGGAAAAAACAACGTGAGAGGTGGGACACCTTTTATTAGAGGTCAAGTATTTAGCAAGCTTAGGGGCATTGGCTTCGGATTCTTGCATTATTGATGATGAATTACAAATGCGGGATAATTTAGAATATTATTTTGCACTAAAACAAGTTGCGAATCTTATCGCTAAAATTGAGCATTTACTCCTTGATTAACATCCAATATTGCTACCCATATTTTATTACTTATATTTTCTACTCATAAAAACACACTGGGTACACAAAATAATTGAGAAACCGTAAAATAAGTTCATAAGAACAGCTAGTTATAAAAGTATAAACGTAAAGGAGCAAAATTTTATGTGTGAAAATAGCGAAATAAACCGGCTCAAAAATAGTATCATAAATGCAAGAATGATTTTATACGTCTTGCAAGTGTTCATTAAGTACGGTGCCCTAGCAAGTGATTCTAATATCATTGATGATGATTTGCAGCTAAACAAAAGTAATGACGATTATTACATATATTTCAGAACATTAAACAAGAAGTTAAATAAAGCAATTAAAGTTCTTCAAATAGATTAGAAGGTTTAACATTTAAAGCACGAGCAATTTTAAACACATTTTCAACAGTTGTATTTCTTTCACCGCGCTCAATCATACCAATAAAGTTAGGTGACATATCAAGAATCTCAGCAAGTTCAAGTTGTGTTAGATTATGGTCTAACCTCAAAGCTTTCAAGCGCTTACCAAACTTTTGTAAATCCTTTTTACTCATTTCTATATTTTCGTGTTAATATACACATATATAAATAAACTGACCGTGCGTTTTATTCTCAAAATGGTTAGTATATAAGGATAGTAAGACTAAAACTGTATGAGGTTTTATAGATGAAAAAATTCTTAATAAGTTTAATAATTGCCGGCATGGTTAGTACAGGAATTGTATTTGCAGAAAATATAATTTGCGGAATTGGTGCAAATTTAGTGCAAGACCCATACAATAAAAAGATATTTGTATTAAAATTATTGCCTAATTCTTCTGCTCTTGAATATAACTTACCTGAAGGTGCTGAAATACTTGCAGTAAATGATAAAAAAATTAAAAAGATGAATATTGCGCAGGTTACAAATTTGATACGCGGAGAAGAAGGTACAACAGTTAAACTGACAATAAAATATAATAAAGAGCAAAGTATATTTGAAATACCACGTAAGCAATTTAAAATTCCAGAAAAAGTGCAGGATAAATTTGAATTGCATTGGCGGCAAGTTGCCCCTGCAAATGCACGTATTGAGCCAATACCTCAAAATATGATAAATAATATGAGTAAAAAGTGGTATAACGAAGTTGTACCCTTTACAAGCTATTGGCTTACGCGAAAAGCAAATTTTAAAAATGGATATGACGCTTGTATGACATACCCTACAAATGAGCAAAATACTTGCTTAATGAATTTAACCAATAGAGAAATTAATAAGACCTCACAAGATAGACAAATTGAGTTGCAGGAAAATATGATAAGACAACAAGCAATTCAAAATAGTATAAATAATTTTAATCAGTCGCAAATGAACACCAATTTACAAAACATCAACAATAATTTAAGAAATATCAACAATAAATTGATGTATTAATATGAGGCAACGATATGAAAAAATTTTTATTTTTAATAATGATGTGTTTTATAGTAATACCATCAGTAAATGCAGAAAAATTAACGACACAAGAAGTTGTAAAATTTGGCTCTGATATTTCAAATGCTCTAAACAATCCAGAAGCCAGACAAATCCGAACAAGTTATGCAAAAGGCCCACAGGAATTAGCAAAAGGCATTATGGATAATTTGCAATATTTTGATAACCGAAATGACGGCAAAAAAGTCGGAAGTGCAATGTGCATTGTGCATGTTTTAGACAATGGCAATTTAGCTTTAACATTTTTTAATGACGAAGAATTAGAGAAATTTCATAATGAAACAGACTATGTTCTTGATAAATATTATGGCGGTTATGACCAAACATCCTTTCAATACCCTTCAAAAAATTATCAAACACATGTAACGACAATGATATTAAAAAGAATTGAGAAGAAAAAGAAATTTAGATTTAAAAAGTAGGTGTAATGTGAAAAAGAATTTATGGTTGCTTTTATCGTTATGTTTTTTAATAATGCCTGTTATGGCTGAAGATTGGCTACTAATACCTAATACAAATGTTTCTTATGATAAGGATAGTATCAAATATGGGGATTTTGGTGTCGTAAGAGTAATTACAAAAAATCCTGTTGATAATATTTATGAAACAAGAACAAAGCTTTCTATAAATTGTAATACACAACGATTTAATTATTTCGAAACAAAATTATATGATACCTATAAAAGAAAATATGTTTATAGAGAATTCCCTAATTCAAATTGGGAAAATATTCCACAAAACTCAAACTTGAGATATTTATATAATGATGTTTGTCATAATTAAAGTTTATAAATAGAGGGACACCGTGAACCATAGAATCAGCTAGTTATACGTTAATATTTATAAGTGATTAATTTTTTATAGGTGTTATTCACCCTTTTACGCTTTCAAAACCACTTCAAATTTTATGCGGCGCCCCTTTTAACTTGTTAATTCGGTTGAATATAAGCAAAGAGACCGATTTTATTTGTTGTATATTAAAAACTTTTTGCTTGTTGTTGAAAATATATAGACAAATTTATAATTAAAAAAAATTTCATATATAGACATAGGTATCTATGTTTATAAAATTTTTAAACTATAGATTGATATGTCTATATTTTAAAAATATAAAAGTTCTAATGAGAACTTTTAACATGAGTTTGGTTGGTCCAGTGTATGCTTGTCATGATATGCACAAAAAATTAAGGAGGAAATATCATGGCAAACTACCTATATGACATTGAAGTAAGCTCGAACATGACATTAATTGTTTTTAAAAATGTTGTAACAGAGCAAGTAAGAAAATTCAAGCAGACAAAGAACAAAAGTAATTTTGACAAATTCGAGGAATTTATTACACAACCGGATTTGACTTTGGTTGGATTCAATAATAACCGCTACGATGATAGAATTATAAAATATATTCTTGATAATAATTGCGAATTTTCTACACAGGATATTTACAATTTATCTCAATGTATTATTGAAAATAAGGTTGCGCCTGGATTTAAGGCAAAGTGGTATGAGTTTAATTCAATTCCTTTTGCTAAAACTTTTCAAAGTATTGATTTGTACGGATTTTATAGAAATAAAGGGTTGAAATATTTAGCTCTCGGATTAGGTATAACAAAAATACAAGAATTGCCTTATGACCCACACAAAGAATTAACTGATGAAGAAATTGAACAGGTTGAAATTTATTGTGGAAATGATGTAGTAATAACCGAAGCACTATACAAAGAATCCCTAAATAAAATAGAAGCAAGACAAACTTTAAACGAAAAATATACAGAGGTAAAAAGAAAACTTGGATATAAAAAGGATTTTGTCGGCTTATCGGATTCAACACTTGCAGCAGATACTCTTGCACTTAATTATTGTGATAAAAATAATATCAGTTTAAAAGAATTTCAGAAATTACGCAGACCCGACTATGATACTATTACAGTCAAAGATTTAATTTTTGAGAATATAACATTCAAGTCACAAGCATGTAATGAACTATTAAATAAATTAAAAAGTGCAGAAATACACCTTAAACCTGATTATATCGACGATTACAAAAATAAAGATACATTTGAAACACTTGTGCCTGTATCAAATGATGAGGTAAAAGAAGAAGTCATAATTAATGAAAAAACTTACCAAATAGGGCTTGGTGGTATTCATTCAACCATAAGAAATCAAGTATATGAAGGCGAAATCATTGATGTAGATGTATCAAGTTACTATCCTAACTTGATTATAAACAACAAAATAAAACCAGATTTCCTAAATGATACTTGGATAGAAATTTATGATGATATAACAAAACAAAGGATTAAAGCTAAAAAACGTGGCGATAAAAGAACTGCAGACGCACTTAAAATTGTTATCAATAGTGCGTATGGTAATTATCGTTACCCGTATTTTTATGCGTATGACCCTAAAACTGCATACACAGTTACATTAAATGGGCAGCTATACTTGTTAATGCTTATTGAATCATTGGAATTTGCAGGCCATGAGGTAATCTCAGCAAATACTGATGGTATAACATATATTAAAAATTCTGAATCAGATGAATCAGACATATTAACCGAATGGCAGAAAAATACAGGATTTGAATTAGAAAAAACTTTATATAAAAAGTACACAGAAAAAGATGTTAATAACTATTCAGCTTTAAAATCAAACGGTGAAATTAAACGCAAAGGTATGTTTGCGCCACCCGAAGCGGGTAAAGGTTTAAGTGCAAATATTATCACAAATGCTGTTGAAAACTACATTTATAAAGGTGTTTCCGTAGAAGATACTATCAACAAATGTAAAGATATTAGCTTGTTTTTGTACTCACATGAAACAGGAAAACAGTTTAAAACAGAGTTTGCAGGGCAAGAAATTCAAAGAATAAACCGCTACTTTATATCAACTGCGAATCATGCGCATTACTTACAAAAACGAGATAAAAATAATAAATTAACAAGTATTGTTGCAAATAAAAAGGTCGTTTTGGCTAACGATTTAAGCGATAAAGAGCTTATAAAACTTGTTAATAGAGAGCATTACATAAATGAAGCAAACAAAATTCTTGACGATTTATTGGCTGTATATCGCGCAAAAGGACTCATGAAAGTTAATGCACAAGCTATTGAAACATTGCAAAAACAAGGTTTAAAATTATTCCCAAAGAAATATAAGGAAAACCCTAAAGGTATAAAATTCAAGGACTTACCTGATTCATTTGACTTTTCAGCATATCCTACGGTTGCAGTAATAACAGGTGAGGATGTAATTGCGATAGATGTTGATTATCCTGAGCTATTGCCGCACAAATTGAAAGAGGCCTTACAAAATAGTAATACTTTAAAAAGTTATGTTCATGAGGGTGGGCGCTATAAATACTTCTTCAAAGTTAAATCATCAGATATAAAACAAAGAAGCCACTTAAAATCCTATGGTTACGAAATTTTGTATGGTAAACCTGCAAACATAGCAGGAGCTTATAATTACAATAATGAATACAAATTTGAAGGTGATATAGCGGATATTCCGGAAGATATCTATGAAATACTTAAACGAATTCAAACAATTGAAAAGCCATTAAAGAAGTCAAAACAAATAATTCAAGAATTTAGTCAGGATAAAATTGACACTATGCTTGCATTTGTAAGAGACGTCTTGACTAATCGAGGCATTGAATTCAGAGAAGAAATACCGGAAGATGATTACAAACGACAAATATGTCACGAAAATGCACAAATAATCTTTCATTTTCCGTGCCCCTTTGACGATGAACACACAACCCATAGCAACAATGATGTAATCTTATGTATCAATGAATACGGGCGAATATTTGTCCGCTGTTGGCATGAATCGTGCAGAGATTCAATAGTTGCTTTTGCCAAAGAATTAAACGAAGAACTAAAAACGCACTTAAAACAAGTGTATAAAGAGGATTTAACTGTTGAAAATGTACAGAATGATGAAGAAGTTGAATTTATAAAGAACATTAAACCTATTGTTATACGTGATATTCAGCTTGATAAATTCTACAAAACATTGACCGAAACAAAAGAAAAATCTTTAACTTTAATAAATGCGCCGACAGGCTGCGGGAAAACTTATACATCAATAAAATATGCTATTGAATGTGTTAAATCAGGCGAAACAGCTGCTATTATTTGTTCAACAATTGAAGAAGTAAAAAGAACGGCGGGAATCATCAAAGGATATAATTTTGACGATTTTAGTCTTGCGATAAGCGGATTCGATACCGAGCCAAAAAAATTCAAGAGTATTGTTGTTACAACTTATGCCTACATTACCTCAAAGGGTGATAGTGGCACGCCATATAAAATTGCAAAAAAGATTTTGTCCGGAAGGGTTGTAATTTGTGATGAAATACAAATGATAGCAACATATTCAGATAAGATTATCCCCCTTTGCGGGCGGTATCAAATCGAAGATAACATATTAAAATTGACAACCCAATGCCCACACACATCACGCAAAGGAACATGTGAGAATTGTAATAGAATATTTGAAAATAAAATTGAGTTAAAAACACAGGAATTTTTATTGTATAAAAGTTTACCTTACATTGAAAAATATAGGCAGCAAATACAGAAGCCGATTGAAGATAAAATATTTAACCAGGAATTCTACAATGATATATCTATTAACAATTTAAAAGTGCAGTACATTGAACCGGATAAAAAACTTTTTGACTTATTTCCCTTCATTGCTGAAAACATAAGTAATTTTGAGGATTTACAACTGCGCATACAATTCCCGTTTGTTGAAGGCGAAAACGGCAAGGAATATCTAACGAAGGAAGATGTAATAAAATTAAGTGAAAGTGAAAAACCACCCAAAATATACTTCCCTAAATATGCTTGTGGTGTGCCTATGCTGCATTGTAAAAGTAAAATGTTCTACGAAAATATTTTTACCCATGCTAAAAAAGTAATTGCTATGAGTGCAACAATACCTTTGAGCATTCAGAACGATTTTGAAAATTTTGCAGCAAATGCAGGATTTGAAATGCAGAAGTGTAATATCGAAGCTAACGCAATAAAATTTAATGTAGCAGCATTAAAACTTGACCGCAAATTAAGTCATAGCGATATTAACTACATACTTAATAATGTTGATTTATCTACATTTTTGGTTGAGCCGACTTTATATGACGCAAAAATACAGTATGATGAATTAACCAAAGATAACAAATTAGCCTCAAAAATAATATTCTTCAGGCAAGGTGATTATACAAATATTTTCGAGAATATTCAAGGTGAAGCAAAGGTTGAAAATTGTACAAATACAATACGATTAACCTATGCAAACAGTGCACTATGCAGGGCAAAAGATATGCCGGATATTGATTTTGTTATAGTTGATTGTTCGCAATTCTTACCTACACTTGCGCTTGATTTCAAGTCTAAAACAGTTGATAAACTTGAAATGCGCGACATTCAGGCAAGAAATATTGAGGATAAATTACATCAAATTATTGGCAGAGTGTTCAGAAGCAAATTAGACTATAATCCTAATATTACTCAAGTTGATAATCGTAAAATAATACTATTGCTGCATAATTTACCTTATGAGTTGCAGGACTTTAAACCAAGCCATAAAATATGCAACACTTACGAAGAATACCGCAATGAGCAAGTTACAGGGTATTTGGATAAAAAGCGTAAAGAATGCATTGTAACACTACTACCCAAATAAGGAGGTTAAAGAAGATGAATAACCTCTTAAATATCAAAGAAGCAGCTAGTTATTTACGAATTTCTGTAAGCACATTGTATCGCTGGGTGCATCAAAAGAAGATTAAACACGCCAAAATAGGCTCAAGGGTGTTATTTTCGCAAGATTCTCTTGATGAATTTATCAACAACAACACCATTGACACAGGATAAAATCTTATAACCAGAAGCACTGCCGGCACTATGCCGGCACTGTGCTCGCAGTGCCAGGGTTATTTTAAAAATCAAGTTTGCAAAAGTATGCAAACAGGCTCGCAAGAGCTAAGTAACACGTTAAAATTATAATAAGGAGCATAAAAACAATGATAAAAGCAGTTAGACAAAACAAGAAAACTAGCAAGTGGGAATACGATTACAAAGACCTTAAAGGCAAAAGAAAGATTAAAAAAGGCTTTAATACCAGAGATGAAGCCGAAAGAGCATTAGTAAAGCATTATGAAGAATTAAACAAAGGTATAAACCCCATAAACAAAAAGACAAACATCAAAGAAGCAGGCGAATTATATCTCAGGCTTCACGCAAGTACAAACTGCAAACCTTCAACATATAAAACTTATGAGGGTTACTTAAATAACATTATTGTCCCATTCTTTGGGGATTTGAATATAAACGAAATCAGCCCGATACTTATCAAAGAATTTATGAAACAAATGCAGGACGCTGGCAGAGCGAATCCCACAATTAACAAGTACATAAAATTTATGAGTGCGATTTACAATTTTATGATTGATAGCGACGCAGCAGTAAGAAATCCTCTTGCTCGCATTAAATCACTCAAAGAAATTAAGAATGATAAAATTCGAGCTTTGTGCACGGAAGAAGTTCAAGCATTGCTTTCCAAAACTAAAAAGATTTATCCTGATTTTTACCCGCTTTTATTTACTGCTATATTTACCGGCATGAGACAGGGTGAACTTTTTGCACTCACTTGGGATTCGATAAATTGGATTACAAAGAAGATTACTATTGATAAAAACTACACTCATGGCACACTCGGGACACCGAAAACAGGTAAAATAAGGGTAATTGATATGTCTGATGAATTGGCAAAAGTTTTAAGAGAATGGCGTATTGCTTGCCCTGTTAGCGAAAATAAGCTTGTGTTTCCGAACAATGAGGGTAATTATCAAAGTGCAGAAAATATGATGAAACGCAGATTCCTGCCGGCATTAAACAGGGCCGGTATTGATAGAATAAGATTCCATGACCTAAGGCATACATACGCAAGCCTTCTTCTTGCAAACGGCGCCCCGATGAAATATGTTCAACATCAGCTAGGGCATTCATCAATAACAATGACAATGGATTTATACACACACTTATTGCCGGAAGTTAATGACAAGTGTGTAAACTTGCTGAACAGCATTGTGAATCAAGCTATTGAGCCACAAGAAGAAGTTAGAAGATTCGGGACATAGGGGTAAATTATTATTTAATTATTCTTGTGGAATCTGAACAAAACTCATCATTGTATGAGGGGTCAAATTTGCTATTTTGGTATCATTTGCACTATATTGCTTTTTTATATAGTTATCGATGTTTGAAACCGATGTAAACCAAGTAAAATCAGCCGAACCATAACTACTGCCACACAAAATATAATCTAAATCAGTTAAAGACTTAATAGCTTTTATAAATTCAGTGCAATATAACAAATATAATGGCTTTCCACTTTTACTATCAATGTTTCCTAAAACAGTGGTATCTTCTATGCAAAATAAAACTTTTACATTAGATGTATCTGTAATAATTTTTTCTTTCTTTAAAGTCTCTATATAATCATCTATCTTATTATAATGACTATTTAAACTATTTTTAGCGTTATTTATATAATTTTCAATAGTAAAATCACATTTTATTTCATCGTGATATATTTGAATATCATCATTTTTGTTTGGCTTCACATTAGAAGTTCTAAATATTTCTTGTCGGTTTTTGCTGCCTTTTTTATTTTTATAAGATGAATCAAATTCAAAATGCTCAATTATTAGTACATTATCATCATATTTACAAAAACCATCAGGATGGTCATATGTATTTATTCCTGCTTTAAAATATTGCAATAGTTTATTGAAATCATTTTCTTGATTGCCTTCATACATAATATCGTGATTCTTTAAAAATTTGTTTACGAACAATGTTAATTCATTCAAAAAGAATACCTCCTCAAAGATTTTTGCAACTTTTTTGCAACTTTTGCCGGTTTTTACACTAAAAAAGGATTTCAGCAACTAGCTAAAACCCTTTAAAATAAATGGTTGCGGGAGCTGGATTTGAACCAACGACCTTCGGGTTATGAGCCCGACGAGCTACCAGACTGCTCCATCCCGCGTTATTTTTATCGCGTATCAAGGAAATTCCCTCAACACTTATATTATGCTCCGTAAATTTTAAAAATCAAGTACCCCGAATTTTTATGTAAATTTTATTTATACCTACAACTATTGTAGGTATGTTTGTAGGAGCGGTGCAGAGCAAAGTTTTTAGGGTAAATTTTTATTAAATCCCGCAGCGGTGAAGTTTCAGACTGCGAAAAAATTTATATTTAGTAATAGGAATATTATAATAAGTATTTTATAAATACCAATAACACTGATTATATCAAGCAAGGAAGTAAAACTAAAAAGCGTCTTATGAGCCAACGAGCTATCTAAACAACACTATTAACATATCTTTCTATAAGTTTTTGTTTATAATCTGGTAGTTCAGAGATTGAAGATTTGAAAACAATTTCATTCTCATCAACAGTATCTATATAAGGGATAAGCCATTCAATATCTTCAAAATCAAAACCATACTTAATCAACCATATTTCATTTTCATCATTTGTACCATATTTTATGTAATTTGCCATTGCTAATGCTCTTTCATCATTTGTTTTTTGATGATATAAAATGAATGTTGCTGATAATGGGTCTGACAACGCCCATGAAATAACTTTATCTAAATAATCATAAGTATCCCAAATTAAAATATCATAATCAATTTTATCAATTGTTTTTTTAGTATCAAACAAAGGAAATCTTTTTACATTTTTATTAGGGATTAAAGCAAAACCTTGACTATATTGTATTTTTAAATTTTCTATTTGGGCATAATATTCTTCATAAGTAATCGCTTTTACTTTCCATAGTTTTTTTAACTCTTTTCGTTTTTTATATTGTGAAAGAAAATCCAATCTAATTGATACAATTTCTTTAAATGATTTTCCTTGTATACGCCATAAAAGAATAGGAATTGTTGTGCTTAATACTGCTACTTCTCCAGGGCTAAGTTCTTTTCTTCTCATATGAGTAATATATATTTCTTTGTATATTTCTTTAATTCTTTTTCGTTCAGTTTGAGGTAATTTATTATAATCTTCTCCCTTTAAAGGTATATTGTTAGGAATAAAAGTATCTAATAAATACTTTATTTGTTCTTTTAAACTACCATTATTTAGTCCATCTAATAATCTATTTTTTTGTTCTTCTGTTATACGTAAATTATCATCAAATTTATTTTGCTGTATTGCACAAGCCGTATCTTGCAAATCAATATCAAGATTTTCTAATTCATTATCTAGGCGAGAATATGTTTTTAATTCAGTTGTACCTTTTAATCTGTTAATAAATCGCTTTACATTTTTTTTATGCATTACAACATATCCAAAATCAAAATTATTAACATTTGAGCTTGTTCTGCCGGCACGACCGATTAAATTTTTCATTTCTAATAACTTTAATTCTTCATTTTCTCCGTTAAAATAAAAGTTTTCAATCCAAACAACATCAAAAGGCATATTTATACCCTGTGTTAAAGTTGATGTGGCAAAACAAATTTGGGCAAATTTTTGATTTACAAAGCGTTCTATCAACAAACGAGCTTTTAATGGTATAGACCCATGATGTATAACAATCCCTTTTTTCATTAAATTTAACATAAAAGAAAACTTCCTAGATTTTATGTTAGTAACTCCTAAATATAGTTTTAACTCTTCAATGATTTTTAAAGCATCAGGATTTTCCACCTCAGAACATAAATCAATATATTTCTTAAATTCTTTCAAATAAGTTTTTTTATAAATGCTATCTTTTGATGTATATACAAGTAGTGTACCATGTCGTTTCAAAACTTCTTGTGCAATATCAACTTCTGTAGAAAGTGGCAAAATGGGGGTTTCAAATGGGCTAAAATAAAAGAAATTATTATTTTTGTCAATATATGAATAAATCTTTCCTACGACACTCTGATTATAATTTTCAAAAGCAGTATGTTGTTCAAAACCATGTTTTATTAACTGTGCCTGAGGATTATCAACAAAGGGATGTGCAAATACTTTGGTTGCATTTGGGAAATATTTACTTATTCTCCGAACCAAAGCATCAAACCGCATTCCCCTAATTTCTTCTTCTGATAATTGAGATTCGTCAAATAAAAATAATTCAACATTCAAAAATCCGGCATTTGCAAAAAGGTCATTTCCTCTTTCAGGAGTAATTACATAAATTCTACGATTTGAATGTTTAATGTTAACAATTTCTATAAATTGCAAAACGAGAACATCTTTTTTTAATTTTAAAAGTTCTAAAATTTCATAAACGTATTCTGAAATTAAGGCTCTTGATGGTACAACAATTACAATATCACCAGTTGTTTCTTTTATTAAATCCCTAAATAAAAAAGATTTTCCAGAACTTGTTGGGGAAGAGAAAGAAAAATATATTTTGTTCTTAATATTACGATATGCATTAGCTTGCATTGGAGTATATTGATGACCTGTTTCTTCTTTTATTGTATCGGCATATATTGAATATACTTCTTCTAAAAAATTAGTTGGAGAGGATGTTTTATAAAATAAACCCATTAAATACATCAAACTTTTTTCATACTTTACAAATAATTCTGGTACAAATTTTTTGATATATGCCAATCGTTCAAGACTATATTGATTTACAGGACCATATTTATGAAGTTCTTGTAAAATTTCATTTATTTCTATTTCTGTATTTTTATTATTTATAATATCTATTATTGACATACTTGAACACCTATTAAATATAATTCTTTATATTGTAAGAGTTCATCAAAATCCTTTGATTTTTTTATAATATTGTCAAATATCTTTGCTGTTTTTTTAGCATTCAACGAAAAAGCAGCCACAAAGGCTTTTTCTCCATTCGTAAGTTTATGAATACAATCTTCTGGTACAAATTTTTCAAGATGTAAAATATCAGCTAAATCTTTTTCCTCATCAATAAATGAACAAATTTGTGATAATGCATTCTTATAAGGGGTACCAGAGCTAGCATACTTAGCTTCACCAAATGAGATAATATCATTATGAGTTAATGTGTGAAAATCAAAACCAGAATTCCCAGACTTCTTTTTCCCCAAAAGTTCGGCTAAGGGAATTTCATTATGATTTTTATGATCTCTTAAAATATCTTTTGCTGTTATTGATACTAAATATTCCCCAAAATCTTCAGTTACTTTATCTTTAACTTTTAGTAGTATATCATTAACAATTTTCTTTATTGTCTTTCTTGCCCTAGCTTTATAAGCAACTTGAATAGACGGTGTAAGTTCACTTATCCAACTTTCATCAGCAATTTCTTTTGTAATATCCTCGACCCTTTGCCTAATATTATTTATTTTTACATGTACTATATAGACCTCGCATTCAGAGGCTTTATTATAGTCAGTCAAATTGATTTGCTTAAATTCAGATAATTCCATTCTATTCCTTATCTTATCCGTCATAATACCTCAATAATAAACTCTTGTCTATTATCTTAATAGTTATTTTACCCCCCATACAGCCCCTCTCATTGTGTGATGTGGTTTCTTGGTTGCGGATATAAGTTTTCGGCTGTGAGATTTTTCTCGGTGCTAAAAACCGCCGCATAAATAAATTCAGATGAGAGGATTCTCGGGCGAATGATGAAATGTTTATAGGCGGCGAGGTATCAAAACACATTCAAAATAATAAATGAAAAGATAAATGTTAGATTATTGTTTTTAAAATATTACTAATAACTGCAAGTTTTGTTCTATCTGATTTTATAGTTTCTAAATTTTTTAAAATATTCTGATATAGTTCTTCGTCAGATTTTATTCCGCCGAATGAAAATAACTCATCTGGCTCAAGTTCTAACTTTTCCAATATCTTTTCTAATGTTTCAGCGGTTAAAAATCCATTTCCAGTTTCTATAATACTTAGAGCATTAGTAGAAAGTCCTAACATTTCAGCAAATTGAATTTGTGAAAATCCTTTTTCTTTGCGTATTTGGCTGATTTTAGCTCCAAGTAATTTTTTAATATCTGTCATAATTTCCCTTTCTATTATGTTAATTGGCTTGATAGTGCAAAAGAACAAAATTAAACTATTGACAAAACAAGTTTAATTTGGTATTTTGATATTGGATTTATGGATAAAGACTATCAACAAATGTTTAATATTCTTGAGGAATACCTGAAAGATAGGGTACAAGATATTGACCTGACTATTTTAGAGGCGGTAAAGCAAAGGAAAAACGGCAAAAGTTTTAGCTTTGAGGAACATTTACGCGGTTTTGTATATGCTCAACTTAGTGCATTGGTATCGTGGAAAAAGATTAGGGATAATCAACCAAAACTGAATGACATTTTTTGTAACTTTGACCGCCAACATTTAAAAGAAAAATCATCAGAAGATTTAATTAACGAAATAACTGCAATAAAATGTCATAATCCTTATACTACTAAAAATCAAATGCGGTCATTAAAAGCAAACATTGAAACTTTTGAGAGAATTGAGCAAGATTTTGAAAGTCTAGAAAAATTTATAACGCACAGCACACCTGCAACCATTATCAAATTGCTTGCCGATAGTAATAGTACCTACAAAATAAAGTATATGGGAGTGCCGATTGCGTGCGAGTATGTTAGAAATGTCGGAATAGATATTATTAAACCTGATGTACACATTAAAAGAATTGCGGCAGCGGATAGATTAAATTTAGTAACTGCTAAAAATGATTATAAGATTATAGATGAATTTCAAGAATTGACACAAAAAATCGGAATCAGTCAAGTAAAAATGGATTACCTTTTGTGGAATTATTGTTCAAAGGGGTATGGCGAAATTTGTACCGCCACTCCGAAATGCGATGTATGTGTAATAAAAAGATTTTGTGAGGTTAGATAATGGACAATATAAAGAACTTGTCAAAAGCTGAACTATCAAAATATAATGAACAATTAGTGCTTGATTTACTGCAAATTCAAGGTTTTGAAATTTCTAAAGTGATAGCGGGCAGAGTAAGAACAAAATATAGAATATCGCAAAGTTGTGATATTAAAATTACAGGTTATCGTTACAACGAAAAAGTAAATGGCAATTATGCCTATGTTTTAAAGAAAGATTTTAACATAGACAATGAAAAATACTTATTTTTTGTTTTGTATTTAGAAAATACTCCACACATTTTAAAAATTCCTTCTCAAGTATTTATAAACCCTGCTCCAAATAGTGCTTTTAAGAATAGAGATTACATAGGCAAAAAATCATTACCTGAATATGGAATTGTGATAAACAAAAACACACTAAAGGAATTATTACATTACGAGGAAAAAGTCTTGTAATCATTTCTCGTTATGTATAAATAGTTTTAGTAACGAAAAACAATTTACTGAAAATATAGTGAAATAATGTGGATTACAGAAATTATTTGGTTAACTTTTTTATTTATTTTAATTGGTAGTTTGTTTGGATAGGAGTTTATTTGATAATGATGAATTTTATTAAAAATGTAATTATAGTAATTGTAATGATGTGTATTGCGACTTTGTTAGGTTGGCAGTAATATAATGAAAATGAACTTATTTGATGTGATTATGCAAATTTGGATATGTATTCTTATAATTATTGCAGGTAGTTTATTAGTTAGTTTCGTTGAAATGTTGGAACATTTTCATGAAATAATCATAATAACCCTTGTATTATCAGGATTAGTGTTATTTTTGAAGTATGTATTTTTTAGAAACAGTACCAAAGATAGATTACCTAACCCTACTAAAAGCCCAGAATTAGAAGAAAATCTTAAAAAAGTAAGAGAGTGGAGTCGCCGCAATAAATGTTAAAAATTTTCACCGGCGGGGGAAAGAAAAACAAAATGAGAACAAGTTTAATATAAATATCCTATATATAGAAGTATGGGAAGTAATAAATTATACAGATATCCCGATGATTACATTGACCTTATTGTCATGACAAAGTTTGAAGTATATCTAATCCGAGATTGTTACACGAGAGATAGACAACAATTGGTGAGGGGCAGACAAAATCTTTGTACAGTATTTAATATTTCTTCACAATTATTCATTTCTAAAAATACTGATTTAGAGCGAATGTCCGACCCGTTGAAAAATTTATTGTATAACATAAACTCAATAATAACAAGGGTTTACAGAAACATTTATTTGACAAATGCTCAAAAATTTGATATTATAAAAGGGTAAATTATAAGAAGCTTTTCGACGTTAGCGAGTGGATAAACGCCCCGGCAGTGGAACCAGATGCCATGGTTATTAAAACAAGGGTTCAGATGTTAGTAGTAGTGGATGACGAAAAACATCGGTAACTTATCCAGATAATAAACTTTTGAGGACTAGTTTAACTAGCATTTGAATATAATTTACATTTTATCTTGGGGGTTATAAATAAGAAGTACTTAATCGAACTTGATTAAGTTTTATCACTTGTTAGAGTACACTCTAAACAGGCGATTATTTGGTATTTAAAACTCCCTGAATAGACTTAGATTTTGATTTTTCAGTCAATTCAGTGGTGAAGTCTTTACTTCAAACACTCGTCATCCTACAAGTAAGTAAAAGGAGAATTTTACTATGAACAGAATGACGACCAAAGGTCAAAAAGTCGGGTACATCAGGGTTAGCTCCATTGAACAGAACATGGAAAGTCAAAAATCGCTGCTGGGAAATGTGGGTATGGACAAAGTTTTTGAAGAAAAACTAAGCGGAAAGAATACCGCACGTCCACAGCTACAAATGATGTTAGATTATGTTAGAGAGGGCGACACCGTTTATGTTAAAGACTTATCACGTCTTGCCAGAAATACTAAAGATTTATTAGATATTGTAGAATATCTTAATAACAAAGGTGTTGCCCTTAAAAGCATAAAGGAAAATATTGATACCTCAAGCAACTTTGGCAAGTTGATGATTACATTTCTTGCCGCGATTTATGAATTCGAGCGAGCTAATCTTTTAGAACGTCAGCGAGACGGTATTGCGGTTGCAAAGAAACAAGGCAAGTACAAAGGGCGAAAACAAGTTACTAAGCCTGCAAATTTTAAAGAGGTTTATCAGAAATGGATTAACCGTCAGATTACATCAATTTCAGCTATCCACGAGTTGAATATTAGCGAATACGCATTCTACAAGTTCGTAAGAGAGGAGAATGTAAATGGCTAAGAGAAGACGTAACGGCGAAGGATGTTTTTCAAAGAACGGTAATGGCTTTGATTACAGATTTCCATATAAAGATGCCTTAGGTAATACAAAATATGGTTATACCTATGGCAAAACAAAAGAAATATGTCTTGCAAAAGCTGAAAAGCGAAAAGCAGAAGAACTCGGCATTTATTCAGATGAAGATGTAAACGAAAATATGTTGACCTCACAATGGGCTAATAACTGGTTTGAAAACTATGTTGTAGGGCAAGTCAAAGTTACAACTATCAGTGATGATAGAAGTATTTTGGACAAACATATTATTCCGGGCATAGGACATCGACCTTTAAATACCCTGACCGCACACCGCCTGACATTGTTTTACAAAGAATGTTCAAAGAAAAGTAACGGCAGGGGCGGTACACTTGACCCGAAAACTGTTAAAAATATTCGAGCGGTTGTAAATCGAATGCTTGAATGTGCTTGTGATATTGGGATATTAAAAGAAAACCCAAATCTACGTGCAAAATATCCGAAATGCACAAAGAAAGAAACAAAAATATTATGTCCAGAAGATTACGACAAACTTGTTAAATATTGCATAGAACAAGGTACTCAATGGGATATGCTTATTGTATTTTTTCTCTGTATAGGCACGAGATTGGGCGAAGCTCTTGGATTACAATGGTCTAAGGTTAATTTTGCAAAACGAGAAATAAGAATTAGTCAACAGTTGCAGGCGGTACCTGATAATAATAAAAATGCGAAGTATAAGTATAAAAAAGAGATTATAGACTCTACTAAAACAAAAACTTCAAACCGCACAATATCAATGTCGGAACCTGTAGAGAAGATACTCCGCCGAGTTAGAAGTTTGCAGGCAGAAAACAAAATGAAACTCGGTCAGAAGTATTGTAGAGATTTAGACCTTGTGTTTGCTCGTGATGACGGGTATTTTACCTGTGATACAACATTCAGAGCATTTGTTAATAAGCGGTTAGCAGAAGCAGGAATTGAACACCATAAAATACATTCATTCAGGCATTCTTGTGCTACAACATTGTTTGAAGAAAAAGCCGACATTAAAAAGGTTTCAAAATGGCTCGGACATAGTTGTATAGGTATTACTTTAGATACTTATACTCATGTGTTGCCGCACCATTTAGAAGAACTGGCGGAACTTCAAAGTAACCGTTTCAAACGGATATTTAGCAGTAACGAAAAAGACATTCCTGATGAAATGTTACCGCAAAAAGAAACATCTCAACAAGATGATTGGGGTGCATAAAAAATAATAAGTTGTGGGGAAAAAAGACCTACAATAATTATAGGTCTTCCCTACAATTTACATCAAAAAATAAGTATTTTATAAATACCAATAACACTGATTATATCAAGCAAGGAAGTAAATCTAAAATGAGTCTTATGAGCCCGACGAGCTACCAGACTGCTCCATCCCGCGATATTTAACTTAATTTTATTATTGTACAAACATAATATAATTGCAACCCCTTTTAATAAAAAAGAGTTCCTTGTTATAGGAACTCTTTTTTATATTATTAATATTCTATTTTTTTAATTTTTCATAGAACCATTTACCGTTTGGAGTATTTACTGTAGCTTTTGATACATCAGCAGCAACTGTTCCTTTATTGACTACTTTTGCATCTGTTTCACTTGATACTGTACCGTTTACAGTTAATTTATTTCCTGTATTTAAGATTACTGCAGGTTTGCCTGTTAAAGTGCCACCTACTGTCATATCACCTTTTTGGTTATATAATTCGGCTTGACCATTTGTATTAATAGTTCCTTCATATCTTAGACCATTGTTGCCTGAGATATTTTTAATTAAATATTGACCGTTACCATCTCCTTTAAAACCGCTGGTTACATTTATTCCTGTACCATTGCCTCTTGATGCTGCATAGAAGCCGTTGTTATCATCAAGGTTGCCGTTGCTGTTATTATGAATTGTGCCGCCAAGAGTTAATTGACCTGAGTTGCCAAGAATATTTAATCTTCCTGTATGTGTAATTTCACTGTTAACAGTCATGTCTCCGCTGCCTTCATTTTTAATGTTAGCATTTCCGTTGGTTACAGTGATTTTTCCATTGCTTGCAAGATCTGCTTTTCCTGCGCCGGCATTATTTATAATTCCTAGGTTGCCGTTTTCAACACTTATGTTACCTGAAACATACATATCATTTTTATCATTATTTATTGCGATATCGCCGCCTTTATTTGAGATTGTTCCTTGAAGGTCTAACCCTCTATTGTTTTGAGCAGTTTGCGTGCCTTTATTTCTTATAATGATATTACCGTTTTCATTTGTGATACTGCTTGAAGTGCTAGAGGATATGCCTGTAGAATTTTTTCTTGATGCGATGTAAAGATTGCCTTCACGGTTTGCAACTTTTGCAGCGGTAGTGTTTCCGGAATCTGTAGTGAATGATAATTGTCCGTTATCATTATAGAAATATAAATCTCCGGTGTTATCAACAGAACCTACGACAGTCATTCCATTTGCGCCTGTATTAACAATTTTTGTTGTGCCGTTGTTGGTTATTTTAGCATTTTTGGAAATTACAAGACCTGTTCCTTCGTTAATAATACCCATGTTACCTTTATTGGTAATTGTTCCGTTAGCCAGTAATTGCCCTTTTGTATTGTTAATAGCTGTTTCTCCGGTATTTGTAATAATGCCTTCCAAAGTCATGCCGTTTTTGCCATTATTTTTAATTGAAACATTTCCGTTTCCTGCAATATTACTGCCTGACGCAAGGTTTAATTTATCTCCGTTGTTTAAGATTGCAATGTCACCTTTTGTTACTGCAACTTTTCCGTTAATATTTAAATTGCCTGCTTTGTTTTCAATAGAAACTTTTTTATTTGCAGTTAATGTTCCGTTTGCAGACATTCCGGATCCTGAGTTTTCAACTCTTAATGTATCATTTGCAGAAACATTTGCTGTTGAAGCAATCACTAATTCTCCGTTACGGTTAACTATTCTAACAGAAGGAGTAGAAGTATTGCCGACTGTTCCTGAAATATTCATACCGCCTTTGCCGGCGTTAACAATATCAGTTTTTCCTTTAGAAACAGCTGTTCCTGCAATTGCAAGATGCCCTGTGCCGTTATTTACGATTTCAAGAGCATTGTCTGTTGTTATGTTTGCTTTGTTGCCAATGTCAAGATTATTACCTTTGTTAGAAATTGATAAAGCAGCGTTAGTATTTGCAACTTTACCTGCAATATTTAAATCTCCATTAGTGTTATATAAATTTAATTTATTATTAGCCTGTACAGTTCCTGTTACTGTTAAGCCTTTCCCGCCGTGGTTGGTTAGTGCTGTTTCTCCGCCGCCTTGGTTAATAACTTTTCCAGAAATATTAATTCCTGCATTTGCGAGTTTAGAACCATCAGTTTTACCGCCTGATTTGATAACAATGTTGCTTCCGTTGGCGGTAAAAGCACTGCCCTGAACAATCCCGTCTGTATTTACAAGTGAGTTGAACAGGTTATTTGCTTGTGTTTCAGATGTAAGAGCATCTGTTGCTTTTACGCCGTTCAGTATATCTCCGGCAATATTAATATTTGCACCGCGAAGGTCAACACCATTTCTTGCAAATACTTTACCTGCAATTGTTATATCAGCATTGCTGTCCTGTTTCAGCTTAGAAATCTGATTAATATTAGTATAGTTTCTAGCTGCATACTCGCCTTTTAAAGTATTATATTTGTCATCGGTAGGAGTAACAACAGATAATGAACCTACGTTAAGTACGCCGCTGGCGCCTACAACCATTCCGTTAGGAGAAATGAAAATAGCATGACCGTTATAAAAATTACCGTCACGCATTGTATTTAGTATACCATCAATTTTTACTTGTCCGTCAACAAGGTTGATGAATGTTTCAAGATCTCTTTGACCATATTTGTAGATTAAGTTTGCAATATCTCCTTTAGATAATTCAAACTGTCCGTATTGTCTGTATCCGACATCGCCGTTAACATGCTCGGGGTTAATATTAAATTGCCCTCCGACGCCTTCAACGCCTGAAATTACGCTGGCATTTACTCCGGTAACGGATAATGCCGCAGCTACAGCCGCAATAAATAATTGCTTTTTGTTCATAATTTATACTCCTTTATATTAGAACATATATTCATAAATCCATAATTGCACATAATATTATAAAGTAAATAGGAATATTTTTTTTGCTATTTTTTTATAAATGCTTAATATTTCTTTATGTTAGCCTTTAAATGCTCCCCAGGCTCTTATTGTGTCTCTTTGATACTTAATTAAATAAAAGTTGCCTTTGGGATTATACTCAATAGAGGCTTCCATAAATATTTTCGGTTCGTCTGGCGGCATGCCGACTTTGGCTCTTTTTGGGTTAGTATCCTTACGGGCTTTTTGTTCTTTTTTTAATTCTTTTTTTACTTTTTTGTTATTAAGTCTTTCTTGTTCTGTTGCATCTTCTTCTATTTTTATTACAGGAATAACGGCTACAGGATTTTTTGATTGCAGAAGGATTAAAAATTCTCTGGAGTCAGAAAGTGCAAGCTCATAATACCCGGGGGGGAATAATTCCGCCTTCGCTGTCATATAGCGGATCAGGTATAATTATTGTCGGATAATCGGAATCTTTGAGCGAATATCTGTAGATAGACTGGCTTCCGACATAATAGCCTGAAGTTTCCTGTGGAGCTTGAGGGTATGGCCTTATATATTTTTGTGTTAAAACTTTTTCGACAAATATGCCTTCAAACATTATTACAATCTCCTGATAAGAGAGCTTATAATATTTTGTACTTCAGCAAAATTTTTATCTAGTGCTTTTTCACCGCCGATAAATATTAAAGACATATAATTTTGAGAATTACCCAAATCATTTGATTTTAAAAGAAGTCTGTAGGCTTCTCTCATAAGTCTTTTAAGTCGGTTTCTTTTGACAGCCCTTTTATGAGTTTTTTTACTTACAACAAAGCCTGCAAGCGTGTTAATATCTTCTTTCTTTTTTTGAAATCCTGCAAAAAGGGTTATTCCTGCTTTGTGGAAAGAATTTTTGATTCTGTATGTTGCATTAAATGCGGCTTTACTTTTTAATCTGTATTGTTTTTTTAGCATATTTTTTGTAAAACAACACAGCACGCCAATATATTTCGACCTGCTGTGTTCAAATTTTTTTTGTTAAATCTTGCTTTTCAGCACAAAATTAAGCACGTTTTTTCGCAGTAATAGCTAATTTGTGGCGGCCTTTAGCACGGCGTCTGTTTAAAACTTCTTGTCCGCCCGGGGTTGCCATTCTTGCTCTAAAACCGCTAACGCGTTGTCTTTTTACTTTTGTTCCTTCTAGTGTACGTCTCATTTTTCTTTATTCCTTTTAATTTATATTTGTCGTATAATTCTAATGTTAAATTAAAAAAAATTTTTAGTCAACCAAAAAAGAGGGGCAGGTTAAATAATATGAACAAAAAATGTAAAATCGGTTTTATAGGCTGCGGAAAAATGGCAAGTGCAATTATTAAAGGCACAATATCTTCAAAGTTTTTGCCAAAAGAAAATATTAAAGGTTCTGAGGTAAATTGTACTGTTGCAGAGTCTGCAAAGAATCGTTTGGGAATTGAAGTTCTGACAGATAACAGATTTTTGACAATGGATAGCGATGTTATTTTTATTGCTACTAAACCTAATTATGTTGCAGATGTTTTAGATGAAATAAAAGATGAATTAACTTCTGACAAACTAATAGTGTCAATAGCAGCAGGCGTTTCAACCAAAAAAATAGAAAAAATTATAGGTATGCATAGAGTTGTACGTGTAATGCCAAATACTCCGGCTTTGGTTCTGGAAGGTATGAGCGGAGTTTGTAAAGGCGCTTATGCAACTGATGATGATGTTGAATTTGTTATGGAGCTTTTGTCTAATATCGGTAAATGTATAGAAGTTTCAGAAGATCAGATTGATATAGTAACAGCAATTTCAGGTTCTGGTCCTGCGTTTTTCTATAAGGTTATTGAAGATATGGCAAGAGCCGGAGAAAAATTAGGTCTTGATTATGAAAAATCTCTGATGCTGGCGACTCAGACCGCTCTTGGTTCAGCTAAAATGGTTATGAATAGAGCTGAAATCCCTGTTCAAACTCTTATAGATAATGTCGCAACGAAAGGCGGATGTACATTTGTAGGTATTTCAGTTATGAATAATGAAAATTCCGACAAATTATTTTACGATGTAATTTGTCAGACTACACAAAAAGCGTCAGAATTAGGAAAATAATTTTTATACAATCTAAATTATTTTATTCTTTCATCATTGCATCAGTAGATTTCCCACCTTTTTCAATAGCGTAGGTGGATGGTGCAACTTTAGTTATACCGTCTTCGTTGCCTTGAAGTGTAAATGTAAATATATCATGTCCCCATTTATTAGGTTTTTTATGCCCGTTAATATCAATTGTATATATTGGGAAGTCTGATTTATATGTGCCATATTTAATAACTACCATACCATTGTTTAAAATCCATGCGGAATATTTATTTTTTATGTTATTTGAGCCGTAACCGCCGTCAGGGTTAAATCCCGTTTCAGAATCAGGGTTTTGTTCTGATTTAACTTGATCGACTCCTTTATAATCAGATGTAATACAACCGTTAGCTAAAGCTTTATTTTGGCAAAATTTAACTGTTTTTAATGTTTTTGTAAATAATTCTTCCTCAAACTGGTCGCAATTTTCTCTTGGACCATTATATCTGGGAGGGAGTGGAGAACCGTCTGCACAAGTCCATGATATACATTCGTTATAAGAGTTGTATTTGGTACATTTAGTTGAACAAGGGCTGCCCCAGTCCCAATATGAGCAGTATGCGGGATAACCCATTTGTGCTTGAGCCTGAAATACTGCATTACTAAACAGTGAATAAGCTTTTTTAAACTGAGCTTTTTGTACTGATTTTTTATGATTTGACATTAAAGTCGGCATTGTTATTGCCGCAACCACGCCTATTACTCCTAAAGTAACTAAAACTTCCGCTAAAGTAAAGGCTTGTTTTGTGTTGTGATAGTTCATGTCACTATTATAGCAGTCTTTTTTTGAAAAGTAAAGTATTTTATTGAAAAGTCTTGCTATATAAAGGTTTTGCGGGGGGGGGGCACTTTCAAAGCTTCTTGTTTAAACATTTTTCATCCTCCATATTTTTTTATTATTATTTATTATTTTTAATTATTTGTCAATAGAATAATTCATCGTCACCCTGAACTTGTTTCAGGGGCTCAAATATAACAGATGCTGAAACGAGTTCAGCATGACAGTTTTGACTGTATCTGGTGTAAACATGTTATACCTTACCATTATTATTTATTTTAGCTTTAGATAAAAAATCCGTTAAAGAAACAGGCTTTGGCGGATTTTTTTTAGTAATAAGCCCCTGATAAAGTCCTAAAATGCATCCGGGACATGTAGTAATCACATAATCAGCATTTGTGTTTAAAATATTTTCTGCTTTTTTGTCTGAAATTTGTTTTGAAAGTTTTGGATTTTTTAGTGCAAATTCTCCTGCTAATCCGCAGCAATCATCGTAATCATCCATTTTTACGTATTCAACATTTTCGCAATTTTTGAGCAGTGGTTCTAAAAATTTGTCGTTTTCAAGGTGACAGGGTTTGTGAAAAGTAACTTTAATTGGCTTTGGAAATTCAAATTTTATATTTAGTTTCTCAATAAGTTCGCCTATACTTATGAATTCAGCGTTCATATATTGTTTTAGGGTGCTTTCACAGCTTGCGCAATCCGTAAGAATATAGTCAAAATCACAATCCAGCATTTTTAGATTATGTTGTTTTACTTCTTCAAATCTTTCTAAATTGCCGCTTGATAAAAACGGAAGACCGCAGCAGTCAAAGTCTTTTTCAATTATTTCCACATCAAAATTTCTGAATAATTTTTCCAAATAATTATCTGTTTTTGGAGATAGATTGTTAACACAGCCTTTAAAGTAAATGACTTTTAAACTGTTTGAAGATTTTTTTTGACGCTTTTTTCTAAATGGTTTTGTGAGAATTTTAAAGAAATTTAGAAAAGTTCCGAAAACGTATTTCGACTCCATAAGAAATATAATTTTCCCTAAAAGAGTGTTTTTAGTATATTCATATTTTGCTGTTTCAAATATTTTGCATACATCAATTGCGCTCGGGCAAAAGTTTGTGCACTTTCCGCATTTGAGGCACATATCAAGATATTTATCAATATTTTTGTTTAGTTTTAAATCTCCTTTAAGGACTCCGTCAAGCATAACAAATTTTCCGCGAGAAACCGCGCAGTCATTCCCAGTAATTTTGTAAACCGGGCAAACTGACTGACATAATCCGCATTTGGAACATTTATTTATGTCATCTTTAAAATTTGTAAGCTTTGTCATTAGACTATTGCTCCGTGAGAGGCATCTTGAACATTTTTTGCATATTTATATAAATAGCCTGATTTAATTTTTGGTTCAAATGGTTTTAATCCTGCCTGACGCTGTTGAAGTTCATTATCGTCAACAAGCAATTCTATTGAACGATTTGGTATATCTATTCTTATTTTATCACCGTCTTTTACCAGGGCAATTGTTCCGCCGTTTGCAGCTTCAGGACAGATGTGACCAACGCAAATTCCCCTTGTTGCCCCTGAAAATCTTCCGTCAGTGATAAGTGCACATTTTTTTCCTAAGCCCTTACCTGCTAAAAGAGATGTCGGTGCAAGCATTTCACGCATTCCTGGCCCGCCTTTTGGACCTTCGTAGCGGATTACTACAACATCTCCTTCGCTAATTTTATCATTCTCAAGCGCTTCCATTGCATCTTCTTCGCTGTCAAATGTTTTTGCAGTTCCCTCAAATATATAACATTCTTTAGCAACTCCTGATGTTTTTATTACACATCCGTCTTTTGCAAGATTTCCGTATAGAATTGCGAGACCGGCCTGCGTATAATCTGAATGCTCATAATCAGGAATTACTGTATTATCTTTCCAAGCTTGTTTGGCAATATCTTTTGTGGAAATTCCTGATACTGTTTTTGAGTCTGACAAAAATTTTTCAAGAGATTTGATTATGGCAGGAACTCCGCCTGCATTATGGAAATCCGCCATTGTCAATGTTGATGAAGGGTTAATCTTTACTATTTGATGAATTTTTTTGCTTAATTCTTCAAAGTCATCCAGTGTAATGTTTATCCCGCCTGCATTTGCTATTGCCAAAATGTGTAAGAACGTATTTGTAGAGCCTCCGAGAGCTAAGTCTGCAGTGATAGCATTTCTTAAACTTTCCTTTGTAATAATATCTGACGGTTTTAAATCTTTTTTTATAAGTTCAACAATCTGCATTCCGCTGTCAAAAGCTATGCGGCGTTTTTTTGATGATACTGCTGATGAAGATGCGCAATAGGGAAGGCTCATTCCCATTACTTCTGCTAAACAAGCCATAGTGTTTGCTGTGTACATCCCTTGGCATGCACCTGCTGACGGGCATGAAGCTTCTTCCAGTTCAAGAAGTTCTTCTTCCGTAATTTCTCCGTTTCTGAATTTTCCAACAGCTTCAAAAGAGCCCGTAACCATTGTTAATTTATGGTGTCCTCTGCATTCTCCGTCGAGCATTGGGCCTGCTGTTACAAGGATTGCCGGAATATTCAAGCGTAATGCTCCGATAAGCATTCCGGGTGTAATTTTGTCGCAATTTGAAAGCAAAACAATCCCGTCAAGCTGATGGGCAGCCGCAACGCTTTCAACACAATCCGCAATCAAATCTCTTGACGGTAGTGAATAACGCATTCCGTTGTGTCCCATTGCAATTCCGTCGCATATTGCGGGAACTCCGAAAATAAAAGATTGACCGCCTGCGCTGTGAATCCCTTTTTCAATCTGACGTTCCAAATCGCGCATTCCGATATGACCCGGTACTAAATCCGAAAAAGAACTTGCAATACCGATAAATGGAGCTTTCATATTATTTTTGCTAACACCTGTTGCCATTAAGAGTCCTCTGTGAGGAGTTCTAGCTATTCCTTTTTTTATATTATCACTTTTCATAATTTTTTAACCTTTGTTATATTCCAATTTTCATCCCATTCAATGTAACCGTCTAATTCAATATTGTGGTAGTTATAAGGATTATTGATATATTCAGGATTAAACAGCCCTATTACAGCAAGCCTTTTGATAACATCAGGTAAAAGAGCTGTACTTCCTGCGAGAGTTCCTTCTTTAGATGTCGCTTTTATACCGTCATAGTAAACTTTTTCGTCTGCAAATAGCATTTCTGTCAGATTGCTTTTTGTAATTGGCAGGCTATCACTGATTAATATAATTTTGTCTTGAGGTTTTGTTTTAAATACAAGTTTCAGTGCTTCATCTGATACATGTACGCCGTCGGCAATAATTTCAGTATAAATATTATCATTAATCAATGCAGAAAGGGCTGTTGAACTTTCTCTGTGCGTAATACCTGACATTGCGTTAAAAAGATGAGTACAGCCGGTACATTTTGATAAATCCCCCCCTTTACAATGTCCTGCTTGGATTTTTATATCTTTATCAGACAAGTAGTCCAATAATCCCTCATCAAGCTCGGGAGCTAGAGTAATGATTTTTATAAAATTATCTTCGATAAGCTTGTAATTTTCAGCAGTAAGTTTCATAAAGTGTTCGGGGTTGTGAATCCCTTTTTTCTCAGGATTAAGAAATATTCCTTCAAGATGAATTCCCAAAATTTTAGCCATATCAGATGTTTGGTTTTTTGAGGCTTCTTTTATTGTAGAAATTGCACGTTTAGTATTCTCTGCGTTGTCAGTTACAATTGTCGGGAATATTCCGCCTATACCATATTTTAAAATTTCTTTTGAAAGATACAGTATATCATCAACTGATGCAGTGTTAAAATCAATTCCGAAACATCCGTGAAAATGCTGTTCAATTAGTAATTTCGTTTTCATAATTTAATTATACACCAATATATAATATTGAAATAAATATAAAAAAATGTTAAACTAAATTTATACGAAAGGAGCAAAAATGAAAAATTTAAAACTTAATCAGATGCCATTACATCAAAAGTGTTATGATTTTTGTGTTGACATGACTATGCACGTAGTGTCGGGGGGGGGGCGTTTTTAAGCTATCAGCAGCCGAGAAGTGGGGCGGCTATGAGGGAGCAAAGGATAAGGGGTTGTAAAAAAGATACAATATGTTATGGTGATGATATAAAACATCACTGCAATGAAACAAAAGGTTTTACGTTAGCGGAGGTCTTGATAACTTTAGGTGTTATTGGTATTGTTGCAGCTCTTACTATGCCTGTGCTCATTACAAAATATCAAAAAAAACAAGCAGCTATCGCAGTAAAAAAAGTCTATTCTGAGTTTTCACAAGCAATAAAATTAGCAGAGTTGGATTATGGGCTACTGGAAGATTGGCCCTTATACCCATCAACTCTAGACAGTAATAGAGAATTTGTAAATACTTATATATCTCCTTATTATAAAGGTCTGCACATTATAAGTGAAGGTATAGATTCTACTTGGAAACATGGTATTAATGGTACATGTATAAACGCTATAACATCTAACGGTACAATTATTTCAATTATTTACACTGTCAGAACTATTTATGTTTTAGTTGATATAAATGGATATAAAAAACCAAATGTTTATGGCCGTGATATTTTTTATTTTCATACCGATCGTGGAAAATTAGTGCCTTCAGGATGGCAAGATGGTTTAACTAGAGAAATGATACTAAATGGGTATCGACTAAATGGGTTAACCTACTCTTGTAAAAAGAAAAAAAATAATGTAGACGATGATTATACGGATCACAGGCATGCTTGTACTGCATTATTAATGATTGATGGATGGGTATTTAAAGACGACTATCCGTGGTAAAAAGAGGGGAAAGCTCCCCTCTTTTTAAATTACGCTTACTTCAAAGACTTTTCTTGCTTCTTCTCTGTCGTCGAAGTGAATTGTTTTGTCTTTTAATATTTGATAATCTTCGTGTCCTTTCCCTGCAATTACAACGACATCATTGTTATTTGCAATTGTTTTTAATAGCCCTATTGCTGTTCCTCTGTCGGGTTCTACAATAACGCTTTCTGTGTTTACTGATTTTAGTCCTGCAATAATATCAGTGATAATTGTCTGAGGATCTTCTGTTCTTGGATTGTCGCTTGTAATAACAATTTTATCTGCAAGTTTTTCTGCAATAGCTCCCATTTTTGGTCGTTTTGTTGCATCTCTGTCACCGCCGCAGCCGAAAAGACATATTAATTTCCCGTCTTCAGGCGTAATTTCGCGTGCGGATTTCAAGACATTTTCCAAACCGTCCGGAGTGTGTGCGTAATCTACGATTACAAGTGGTTTTTTTGCAACAACTTCAAATCTGCCTGCAACTCCTTTTACATTCTGTAATGCTTTTAATGCTGTTTGAATATCAATTCCTGCCGCAAGAGCTGCTGCTACTGCGGCTAATACGTTATAAACGCTGAACATTCCGTTCATGTGAAGATTTACTTTGTGTTCTTTCCCGTTTTCAATTAATATAAATTCTGCACCGTTAAGAGAAAAGTTTATATTTTTTGCCATAACATCACTTTGTTGTCTTACGCCGTACGTATAAACATTTACATCTTTGGGCACAACACTGATAAATCTGTCGCCGTATTCATCATCTGCATTAACAACTGCAAAGCTGCCTTCTTTTAAGTGCTCAAATAGAAGTGCTTTTGCCTTAAAGTAGTTGTCCATTGTAATGTGATAATCCAAATGGTCTTGAGTTAAATTTGTGAATACAGCACCGTTAAATCTGCATCCTCCGACGCGGTTTTGTTCTAATGCGTGGGAGCTGACTTCCATAACGACGTTGTCTATTTTTTCAACATCTTTAATCATTCTTAACGTTGCCTGTAATTCAGGAGCTTGCGGGGTTGTATGCTTTGCATCCCTGTATTCTCCTTTTGAAGATAATTTATAGCCTAAAGTTCCTATAAGTGCGCATTTTTGACTGTTTTCTTCAAATATTTTTTGTATTAAGTGAGTTACGGTTGTTTTTCCGTTTGTTCCTGTTATCCCTATAAGATTAATGCCTTTGGACGGGCTGGAATAAAAACGGTCTGCAATATCTGCAATCTTATGTCTTGTGGAAGAAACTACCACTTGAGGAATTTTTGTCCCTTCGACTTTTCTTTCAACAAGCAGTGCAGCCGCGCCGTTTTCGATTGCACTTTTTGCGAATTCATGACCGTCAGTATGTTCTCCGATAAGACATATAAATATATCTCCTTTTTTTGTTGTTTTTGAATTATAGGAAATTCCTGTGATATCAATATTTTTAAAGTTTATTAAATCTTTGTAATCTAAATATTCAATAAGTTCGTCAAGTTTCATTTATATCTCCTTAGTTTTTCTTTGGTTGTGTAACTTTATCGGGTTTCAGGTTCATAATTCTAGCAATTTGAGTTGTAACCTCATGGAAAACAGGACCTGCTACGGTGTTTCCCCAAATAGCACCGACTTTTGCACTGTCAACCATTACATAAACAAGAACCTGCGGATCTGATGCCGGTAAATAACCTATGGTTGAAGTATAAGTAAACGGTGTATAGCCGCTTCCGCCTTCTTTTGGTTTTCTGGAAGTTCCTGTTTTTGCGGCAACATTATATTTATCCATTTTAATAACCGAGCGTCCGTTATTTACGCTTGCTGCAAGCAGCCTTGTTATAGCTTGTGCTGTTGCAGGCTGAATAACCTGAGTGTGATGAATTTTGTTGTCATATTCTTCCTGTGAATACTTTATAACATGCGGAGTAATTCTGACCCCGTTATTGGCAAGAGCCTGAACCGCAGAAATCATCTGAATTGCCGTTACTGAAGTACCGTATCCGTATGACATTGTCGCATGAATTCCTTGATCCCAATAAGTCCAGTAAGGTAAAAGTCCTGAAGATTCCCCCGGAAGGTCAATTCCTGTTTTTGTCCCGAAACCGAATTTTTTCAGAACTCCGTAAAATTCTAAGGGGGACATTGTTCTTGCAATATTGATTGCACCTATGTTGCTTGAATGTTCAAACAAATATTCAAGAGTAATATTGCCGGGATAGGGGTGAACGTCGTAGTCATAATTTTTAATTTCCCATTTTCCGATAGTGGTTTTGCCTGTGTCGAGAACTGTTGAATGCTCATTTATTTTTCCCAAGTCCATTGCACTTGCAACAGTAATGGTTTTAAAAGTCGAACCGGGCGGAAATACGTCGGTAAGCGTCCAATTTTTTAATTGCTGCGGAGTTGCTTTTTTGTAATTATTCGGGTCGAATGTCGGGTATACGGCATAAGCAAGTATTTCACCGTTTTTAGGGTTCATAACTATAACGGTTCCACGCTCAGCGTTCTTTTCTTTAACCATTTTTTCAATTTCTTTTTCGCAAACGTGTTGTATTGCAGCATCAATGGTTAATGTTACATCTTCTCCTTTTGGGGTTGTTGTTGTGGCGACAGGGTCGGTTGTAAAATCGTATATGATTTTTCCGTCGCGTGTTTTTTGGTATTTTACCGTATTTATAACATGTTCAAGTCTGTCTTTTGCCGTATATTCAATACCGTTTGCTATATCCGCATCAAAGTTATAATAGCCTAAAATATGTGCTGCTAGAGTTCCTTGAGGGTATTCTCTTGTGTTTTTCTTTCCTAAGCTTATTTCTCTAAGATGAAGTTTGGATATTTGTTTTGCCGAACTTCTTTCTATATCTTTTTTTAGGGTTATGACAGGTCCCGGTTTTTTGAGTTTTTGTAAAAGTGTATCTTTCGGCATTTTTAAAATAGGAGCTAGAAGTTTAGCGAGTTCTTCCGGAGAATGGTCATAATCCGCCGGATGTGCATACACATCGGAATAAACTTTGTCGGTTGCAAGTTTTATCCCGTTTCTGTCAAAGATATCACCGCGCATTGAAAATATTCTGCCGACTCTCTGGCTTCTTGCGCGTGCTCTGTATTTGCCGACATCTACAACCATAATAAAAAATAAATATATAATAAGCAGTGTCATAAATCCTGCGAAAAATATATGTAAAAATCCCATTATTTGGTCAAAAGTTTTATTTCTCTTTTCAGTTTCGTTTTCCGGCTCTCTTTTTCGCAGTCTTTCTCTCATTTTCATCCCCTGCACTATCCCTCTTTTATAATTTTAGCATAAGGAACAGTAAAAGAAATAAATATTAAATAATTTTAACTTTGTTATATAATTTATTTATGAAGAAATTTATTATATTGTTTGTTCTTTTTTTATTAGGGAATAATTGTTTTGCATTTGACGTTGTGTATCCGAAGAAAAATGATGTAATAATAAACGCAAAATCAACTTTTTTTATCGGGTCATCTGACAAACCATTAAAGATAAACGGGAAAGATGTTCCTTTGCATCCAACAGGGGCTTTTGCTTATGTCGTCAATTTGGATAGCGGATCAAATACTTTCATTTTACAATCCGGTGAACAAAGGGAAATATTTGTTATCACAAGACCTGTTGTCAGCAGTTCCGTTATAGCTCAAACGGCATTTTTACCATTTTCAGATAAAAAATCTTTTACCGTAACAACAGAGGATTCCCCTTTACGTTCAACACCTGTTGATGCAGGAATAAACAGGACGGCTCACTTGCAGCGTGGCGTAAAATTGCTTATAGATGGGGAACAAGCAGGATTTTACAGAGTTGTTCTCGGGAAGGATAAATTTGGCTGGATTTCAAAAACTAATGTAAAAGAAGATGAACAGATTAATACAAATTTGGCAGTTTTAAGCGGATATGAGTACGTTGATGATGAACGGTATTTCACATTTATTTTTCACTTAGATAAAAGAGTTCCGTTTGAAATGGTTGAAGGCGAACCTTTTTTAATGAAGTTTTATAATGTTAAAAATCAAAAAGATGATACCTATGTTATGGATTTTCCTGTTAAAGATGCTTTAAGCGGCAGAAAGTTAATAGGTTATTACGGAAAATATCAGGGAAATGATTTCGTATTAAAAATAAGAAAACCTATAATTGTAAATTCAAGACGACCACTGCATAATATAAGAATAGCAATAGATGCAGGCCATGGCGGGGGTGAAACTGGTAGTACAGGATGTCTTGGCGATAAGGAAAAAGATATCAATCTCTTGTTTGCCGAAAAGATTGAAACCGAGTTAAAAAAACGCGGAGCAAGAGTAATTATGACTCGTACAGCAGATAATTACGTAAGTTTGAAAGACAGAGTTGAAATTGCAAATTATGGAGATGCTGTTATTTTTTTAAGTATCCATGGCAATGCATTGCCTGACGGGGCTGATCCTAATGAAAACCGCGGGACAAGTATTTATTACTATTATAATCAGGCAAAGCCTCTTGCAGATACGATTATGAATACAGTTGTGTCAGATATAGGTGTGCCTAATGATAAAGTTCGTCAAGGAAGTTTGGCTGTTGTCAGAAATACAAATGCCTTAAGTCTTTTGATAGAAGTGTCGTATCTGATTAATCCGGAAGACAATGCAAACTTGATTAATCCGGAATTTCAAGCACAATATGCAAGGGCTGTTGCTGATGCTTTAGAAAAATATTTTTCTAATTAAGCAGGTTTATTCTTCCGCAAACATGAAATTCTCAGGTAATTCTTTAAAAATCATGTCTGTCAATTCAGACGGATTAATATTGAATGCTTCTGCTAATCTGTAAAAAGTTGATATTTGCGGGTCTTTTTCTCCTTTAAAAATATTGCTTATGATTGAAGGTGGAATACCATAAGACGCAGCTATTGTAGTTGCTGATTTTCCTTTTGCTATCTTTTTCAGTACTCTTGATAATGCTTGTTTGAATATTTTTAACTTTTCATCTTTCAACATTTAAATATAATAATTACAAGCAAAAAATATCTCTTTCGTGAACGTGAAAATTCAATCTTTTTTACAATAAAAAACCGCAAAGTATTTTGCGGTTTTTCAATAATTATATCATTTTTGCAGATTATTTTGTTATGTAGTTTAACAGGGTTCTTACACCTGCACCTGTTGCTCCAGTAATAAATTCTTTTTGCGGTTTTTCCAGGTATGCTGTCCCTGCGATATCAATGTGCGCCCATTTCGGACAGTTTACGAATTCTTGTAAGAATACTCCGGCAGCTGATGCTCCGCCCATTCTTGAACCTGTGTTTTTCATATCTGCAATATCTGATTTCAGGCTGTCAAAATATTCTTTGAACATTGGCAGTCCCCAGAACAATTCACCTGATTCTCTAGCGGTATTAATCAGTTCCCAGATGAAATTATCGTTATTACCCATAATGCCTGATGCGTGGCTTCCTAAGGCTACAACACACGCTCCTGTCAGCGTTGCAATGTCAATTACTTCATCAACTCCGAGTTCACAAGCGTAGCAAAGTGCATCTGCAAGAGTTAATCTTCCTTCTGCATCTGTGTTATCAACTTCAATTGTTTTCCCGTTTTTAGCTGTTAAAATATCACCGGGTTTATATGATGTCCCTGACGGCATATTTTCACATGCTGCAATAATCCCGTGAACTTCAATTTCAGGTTGTAATTTTGATAATGCGCTCATTATACCTAATACGCATGCAGCACCTGACATATCGTCTTTCATTGTAAGCATTGAAGATGCCGGTTTAATATCAAGTCCGCCGGAGTCAAAGCAAATGCCTTTGCCGATAAGTGCAATTCTTTTCTTTGGATTTTTCCCTGTATATTTCATGTGAATAAATTTAGGGGGTTGTGCACTTCCTTTTCCGACTGCAAGATATGCACCCATACCCATTCTTTCAATTTCTTCCTTATCAAATACTTTTGTTTCAATTCCTTCCAAATTTTTCGCAATTTCTGCAAGTTTAGAGGGTGTTGCTGTTTGTGCGGGGGTATTAGCCAAATCTCTCGTTAATTTCATTGCTTCCCCGAAAATAATTCCTTCGTTAACATCGCTTTGAGAAAATTTTGCAAAAGTAATTTCTTCTAAGTGGTGAGCTTTTTCTGATTTATATTTGTCATAGGCATAATCAGCAATCATAGCTCCGATTGCTGCCGATTTGCCGTAGTCTGCATTTACATCAAAATCGAAAGCTGCTTTTTTAGCTTTAATCTGATGTAATTTTTTTACAGCTTTTGCAACAACTTCTCTCATTTTGTTGTGGTCAAATTCTTCTTTTTTTCCGAAGCCTACAACAAGAATCTTATCGGCAGAAATTTTTCCTAAAGTGTGCAAAAGATATGTTTGTCCTAACTTACCTTCAAAATGATCTTTATCTATTGCGTAAGTATTGATAAGTTCCTGTGAAGTTTTTTCGCCTTCAAACTGATTAATAACAAGAACTTCTACAGGTACGTTTTTAACATCTTGTGAAACTTTAATATCCATAATGTCTCTCTCCTTTTACTGACAATAAGTATAACACTTTATATCTGTTTTGTAAATTATCATATATTTGTATCAAAAAATAAATTTCTACTATACAAAAACTGTTTATCATGATAAGATATTGACAGATGTAGTAGGTAAATATTTTTTGGAAATATATGCAATAAAATTCACTTAAAATAAAATTAAACAGAAGCTCGATAGGATATATGTATCGGGCGTTGCGTGTATTATTAAAAAATAGAAAAGGATAAGGTATAAAACTTAATGGAATTTTTATTAATTCTTGCGGTTATTGCGGTAATAGCCTTAATCGCTGTACTGTTTGTACAACAGAGCAAAACTAAATCCGTGCTTTTATCTGTTGAAAAAGATAAAAAAGCATTAGAAGAGAAAGAAAAATTACTTTTAAAAGAAGCAAAAATTAAAGCAATTGAAGAATTACAAGATGACAGAGAAAAACTTAATGAGGAAGAACGAGAAAGAAGACAAGAACTTGCAAGGCAGGAACAAAAATTAGCTAAAAGAGAGGATATGCTTGAAGACAAAATTCAGGAATATACCGAAAAAGACCTGCAGGCTCAAAGAAAGCTTGATGAATTGCTTGAAAAAGAAGATTACCTTGCAGAAATTGTCCAAAAGCAAACAACAGAATTAGAACGAATTTCAGGTATGTCTGCAGAAGATGCCAAAAATATGCTTCTTGACCAGTTAAAACATGATTTAGCACAAGAACAAATGCAGCTTGTCAGAGAAAATGAAGCTAAAATAAAAGAAATTTCTCTTGAAAAATCAAAAGAAATCCTTTCTACAACAATGCAAAGATGTATGATTGAGCAGGTGGTAGAAACAACTGTTTCAGTCGTGGCATTGCCAAATGACGAAATGAAAGGGCGTATAATCGGTCGTGAAGGTCGTAATATTAGGGCACTGGAAACTTTAACAGGAGTTGATTTGATTATTGATGATACTCCTGAAGCCGTTGTTCTCTCAAGTTTTGACCCCGTAAGACGCGAGATTGCGAAACTAGCACTGGAAAAATTAATTGTAGACGGGCGTATTCACCCTGTAAGAATTGAAGAAATGGTTGAAAAAGCTCAAGAAGAAATTGATAAGAAAATTTGGTCAGAAGGTGAAAATGCCGCTTTAGAAATGGGAGTTATGGGATTAAACAAAGAACTCATAAAAACTCTCGGAAGATTGTATTACAGAACAAGTTACGGTCAGAATGTTTTGAAACATTCGCTTGAAGTCGGGCATATTGCAGGCATGCTTGCCGCTGAAATCGGCGCAAATGAAAAAATTGCAAAACGCGCAGGTCTTTTGCATGATATAGGAAAAGCAGTTGACCAGACTCAAGAAGGAACTCATATTCAACTCGGTGTTGAACTTGCTTCAAGGTTTGGAGAAAGACCGGAAGTTATTCATGCTATAGAGGCACATCACGATGATGTTGTTGCAAATACAATTGAAGCAGTGCTTGTAAAGGTTGCCGATGCAATTTCTGCAGGCAGACCAGGCGCAAGACGCGATACTTTGGAAATTTATATTAAACGTTTGCAAAAAATCGAAGAAATTGTTAATAGTTACGAGGGTATCAAACAATCGTTTGCAGTTCAGGCAGGACGTGAAGTCCGAATTATTGTGGAAGCTGAAAAATTTGATGACCTTGCTTCTCAAAAACTTGCAAGAGATATTGCAAAACGTATTGAAGATGAACTTGATTATCCGGGCCAAATCAGAGTTACTGTGGTAAGAGAATTCAGAACAACGGAAATAGCTAAGTAATTATACGGCTGAGGCTTTGCCTCAGCCTGTTTTAAAGGAACAATGATTATGACAGGTGATGGAAAAAACATAAAAGTTTTATTTTTCGGAGATTTGGTAGGCAGACCCGGAAGGTTTGCCGTAAGAGATTTCTTGGCAAAATATAAACAGAATTATGATTTTATTATCGCCAATGTCGAAAATGCATCACATGGTTTTGGATTAACTGAAAAAAATTATAATGAACTGGGTGAGTACGGTATTAACTGTATGACATCAGGTAATCATATTTGGGATAAAAAAGAGATATTTAATTACATTGATTCTGCTGATAAATTGGTTAGACCGTTTAATTATCCTGAAAATACTCAAGGGCTTGGAAGCCGTGTTTTTGAAATTGCAGATGGTATAAAAGTTGCAGTTATAAATGTTTTGGGCAGAGTTTTTATGGCTCCTGTAGAATCCCAATGGCAGCTTGTGAAAGCAGAGATTATACGATTAAAAGAAATAACTCCGATAGTTATAGTTGACTTTCACGCGGAAGCTACTGCAGAAAAGATATGTTTTGGAAGATTTTGTTCAGAACTGGGAGCGAGTGCGTTTTTCGGTACACATACTCATGTTCAGACTGCAGATGAACAAATTGTTAATAATATGGGATATATAACCGATGCAGGTTTTTGCGGAGCATCGGACGGTGTTATCGGTATGGATTATAATACTTCTCTTAACCGTTTTACTACAGTCATTCCCGAACGATACGACGTAGCAGACAGTAATGTCGTCCAAATTAATGCTGTTGAAGTTGAAATTAATCAAGTCAGCGGGCATACTACTGCTATAAAAAGAGTTTTTTGTTATGTAGATAAGAGTAAAAAGGAAGAGGAAAATGAAAAGTGATTTGCACATTCACACCCTTTATTCAGACGGTGTCTTTTCTCCGGAAAAGATTGTAGACACTGCTATTGATGTTGGGCTTCAAGTAATTGCTTTGACTGATCACGATAATATCCTGTCGTATCAAGTTGCAAACAACTATTTAAAAAAAGAAAATAAAGAAGATAAGCTTGAAATTATTCAGGGTATTGAAGTTAATACTTTGTATAAAAATAACGAAGTTCACATTTTAGGTTATTTCATGGATGTAACTAACAGTGATTTTCAAAATTTGTTGAAAGTTCAACAGCAGGCTCGTGTAAAACAAACTAAAGAAATAATCAGTCTTCTTGCAAAAAAAGAGGGAATCAGGATTAAATTTGAAGATATAAAAAAACAGGTTGCGGAAGGCGGCAGCATAGGGCGTCCGCACATTGCAAAAGCTATAACCAATGCCGGAGGAACAGCAAGTGTTATGGAAGCTTATGCTAAATATATTCACGATGATTCTCCTGTTTATGTTCAGAGAAAAACAGTTACGCCTCAGGATGCTGTGGAAATAATATATGATGCAGGCGGTATTCCTGTTATTGCTCATCCTCATGATTTAGATATTGCAGAAAGTCTGATTAAAGAATTAATGCAGTACGGCTTACGCGGAATAGAAGCTTACCATAGAAAACATTCTCCTGCCTGTGTTGAATATTTTTCATCAATGGCTGAAGAATTGGGACTTATAGTAACGGGCGGTTCTGATTTCCACGCTCCAAACATTATGAACGGTCAGATAATATTAGGTAAAAATTTTGTACCTGAATGGGTGTATGAAAAACTAATTCAGGAAAAGAAACGTATTGATATGGCATAAGAGGTAAAATGGCAGTCAAACATTGTTGGAAATTAGAATATTCTATAGCCTTGTTTGTAATGCTGGGTGTAATCTTGCTGATTATGCCTGTTTCAATTGAGAACACAAGACAGGCAAATTTTATTTCTAAATGGAATGAAAAATTTAATCGTGTTGAATATATGTTTTCGGTAATAAATGCTCATGTTACCGATGATATGATAAAAAGTATGAATAAGGCAGCAACTTCGCAAGAGCGTGAAAAAATACTTCTTGCGCTTGTCAAACCTTATTTAAGAATTAATACCGGGAATTATCCTATTAAGCATTACAAGCCTCGTTATATGAACGGTGCAAGAGTTTATCGAGGTCAAACGTATTTCTTCGATGATTTTTATTTTGCAGAAAATAACACGATTGTAGGGATTAAAAACCTAAAGTCGGAAAAATCATCTGATGCTTGGTTTTTGATGATGTTTGATATTAACGGAATTTTGCCGCCCAACAGATGGGGAAAAGATATTTTCGGCGTAAATATATACGACGGAGGGAAGATTGAACCTTTCGGCTTTGATATTGATATGGATGCACTGAAGAAAGATTGTTCAAGTACAGGCACGGGGGTAAGCTGTTCATATTATTATAAAATAGGCGGTGGTTTTGATGACTGATATAAAACGGGTTTGTGTATTTGCTTCTTCTTCTGATTTTTTAGAACAGTCTTTTTATGATGCAGCCGAAGAATTAGGAAACCTGCTTGGAAAAGCCGGTTATGATATGGTCTATGGAGGAAGCTCTCTTGGTCTAATGTGGGCTTGTGCAAAGGAAGTTAAGAAAAATGGATGCCAAATAATCGGAGTTATGCCGGAAAGACTTCATAATATGGGAGTTTATACAGATGAATGTGTTGAGCTTTTTGTTACTCCCTGTATGAGAAGCCGAAAAGCTAAGATGGATGAACTTTCAGATGCGGTTATAGCATTAGCGGGCGGTTTTGGTACAGTTGAAGAATTATCGGAAATGATAGTTCAAAAACAGCTTGGCTATAACAATAAACCTATTGTTATATTAAATACAAACGGCTTTTATAATAAACTTTTAGAGTTTTTTGATGACATTGTTATTAATAAATTTGCAAATGCAAAAGCTAAGAACTTATATTATGTTGCAGAAACTCCTATGCAAGTTGTAGAATACATACAAAATTATACCCTTGAAAATTTGTTAATCAGCAAGGAAGATATATATTCTAGATAATCTTTCCGTTGAAAAATTTAATTAAGTTTGTTATAATTAAAAAAGAATAGAAAGGAGCAAAAATGAAAAACAGAAAGAATGTTGAAAGTCGGGGGGGGGGCGCAATTTAAGCTCCGGAAGAGGTTTTACTCTTGCAGAAGTATTGGTTACCCTGGGTATTATCGGTGTGGTCTCGGCAATGACTGTTCCATCTTTGATTCAAAATCATCAAAGAAAAGCTTATGTAACACAGCTTCATAAATTCTATAATGAATTATCGCAGGCACTTACACAATATCAAACAGATAACAATGCCGTTAATTTAAAAGAAGCCGGTTTGAATAGTCAGGCAGGTGTTAACAGTTTCATAAAAAAATATTTTAAGATTGTAGCTGAATGTGATATAACCACTATGTCACCTTGTTTTGCAGAAACATATAAAAAAATGAATGGTCTTGAACTTAAATTTGCTAATGATACAGAAGGTATTTATACTTTTGCAAGTGGACAAAGCATAAGAGTAGTTTATACAGAGGGTGTATATACATTCATCGCAGGAATTACTGTAGATGTTAACGGGCAAAAAGGACCTAATATTCAAGGAAGAGATGTTTTTGAAATATTTATTTACGATACAAGCAGCGGTTGGTTTCTTGATGACCTCAATCCTTTAGCGTCTGTCGTATCACCTTTGTCTGATGAAGAAAGAGAAAACCAGTTTACAAAATATTGTCTTGGGGGAATTGCAGGTAATCATCATGGCTGTTTTGGCAAAATATTAAAAGATAATTGGGAAATGACTTACTAAAAAAGAGCCTTTATGGCTCTTTTTTAGTAAGTTAACATTGAAACAATTTTTCCGTCATTTGAGAGTTTGTTTCTTCCCTGTAATGCTTCCAGTTCGATTAAGAAAGCCATACCGACTAAATTTGCACCTGTCTTTTTTACAAGTTTAGCAGCGGCTTCTGCAGTTCCGCCTGTCGCAAGCAAATCGTCAACGATTAATACATTTGCCCCTTGAGGAAAAGCATCTTGATGAACTTCAATTTTATCAGTTCCGTATTCAAGTTCGTATTCTTGAGAATATGTTGCTGCCGGTAGTTTATTTGGCTTTCTGATAGGTACAAAACCTGCATTAAGTTTATATGCCATTGGCATTCCGAAGATAAATCCGCGGCTTTCAATTCCTGCAATATAGTCAATTTTTACATCTTTAAATTGGTCGCAAAGATAATCAATCATTACTTTTAATGTTTCAGGCTCTTTTAATGCTGTTGTAATATCACGGAAAATTATTCCCTGTTTTGGAAAGTCATTTACCGCTCTGATTTTATTTTTTACATTAGTAATCATTTCAGTTGTCATTTATTTTCTCCTTTTTTAATCTTCTTCAGATGTTCTTTCAGCCAGTATTTGTTTTAATTTTTCTGTATATTCTTTAGTGTATTCTTTTGTTTTTTGCAATTCTTTTTTTATAAAAGCTTTAATACTTGCTTCTTCTTCCATAACAAGTCCGTGTGCTGTTTTACCCCAATTCATATCTTTTTTCATAAATAGAATTTTAAAACAGATATAAAGAACAAGCGGGAACCAGATAATAAAGAGGTATATTGAAGTTTCTAAAGCTTCAAATGTTGCATCCAAACGCGGCATATAATCATATCTTCTCAAAGCATATCTTGCTCCGAAGAAGAAGCCGAATCCGATAACACATCCTATAAAAATTGAAGAATAAAGCATGTGCGGCGGAGCCTGTTTTGCAAGAACTTTAAATCCTCTTATAAGTATTTCCATTAAAAACCAGCCCGGCATAATAAATTGGGATATATACGCAGTCATATCAAGGCTTGCACGAAGAGACATATCTTTTGAAAATAACACATCTCCTGCATATTCCAAATATCTTCTGATAGTTCCTTCAAGCCACCTTCTTCTTTGTCTGTATAACGGGCGCAGGTATATAATACCTTCTTCATAAACAGCTGCATCAGGACAAAACCTTACGTCCCATCCTTTGATGTGTAATCTTGTTGACATATCCAAATCATCAACTATGGTATAATTGTTCCAGCCGCCTATATCTTCAATAGCCTGACGCTTAATTAATTCCCCGTTTCCGCGGAGTTCAACAGCTCCTTTAACGGAATCTCTCCCGACTTGAAAATGGGTATCCATAGTATATTCATTGTTTTGACATCTTGTTAACAGATTTTGACTTTTATTTCTTATAATTTTTCTTGCTTGGACAGCACCAACATCTTTAGGCTCAAGGTATGGAATAAGCTTTGATAAGAAGTTAGGTTCTACGGTAGCGTCAGCGTCGAATACAAGTATAGCTTCTCCTTTAGCAATTTTAAAAGCGTCGTTTAAAACCGCTGACTTCCCCGGAAATGCATCAGCTGATCTGATTAAAGCCGTAACTTTAGGGTATTTATTTTCTAAATCTTTAATTACTGATGCGGTGTTATCCGTACTTCTGTCGTCAATAACTATAATCTCGAAATTTTCATAATCCATGTCGAGTATATTTTGAACAGTATTCGAAATAACAGTTTCTTCATTGTGCGCAGGTATCATAATTGATACAAAAGGTTTGTAATTTTCGTTAATAATTTGCGGGTACTTTTGCAGTTTTCTTTTTTTTAGCTTGTACGAAAGGTTCATAAATAATGCGTAGATAAACATAAACGTGCATAAAAGTGCAAGTCCCCAAACCGTATTAAAATAACTCTGAAAGATGTAAATAAAAACGCCGAGCCCGAAGACTATGGTGAATAATAAAATTCTTTCTTTCATAATGAAAATACCTTTTATACTCCCTTTTTTAATTCCTATAATATTATATCAAAAACTTATTTTAATTACTCAAAATTCCTTCTGTTCATTAATTTTTGTAATATTGCGATAACTAATTTATTCTTTTTTCCTCTATTTAAATGTTTTATTAATAAAAATGTGTAAAAAAACGTTAAAACACTTGCTTTTAAAATATAATCAGCTATAATTAGGCATGTACAAAGAGAGAAGGAGTTTTATAATGAACAAAGAAGAATTAGTACAAGAAATTGCAAAAAAATCAAACGTAACTCAAAAAGAAGCAGCTGAAGTTTTAGGTGCTTTAATTGAAACTATTCAAAAAACAGTTTCTAAAGGTAAAAAAGTTACTTTAGTAGGTTTCGGGACATTCGAATCTAGAAAAAGAGCAGCTAGAATCGGTCGTAACCCTCAAACCGGTAAAGAACTTAAAATCCCTGCAACAACAGTTCCGGCATTCTCAGCTGGTAAAAAATTCAAAGAAGCTGTTAATAAATAAGAAAAATTCTATAAATTTTTTTAAACGGGCTTGTCTATTGATAAGTCCGTTTTGTTTTGATTGCAGAATTATTCTGCAATCATGTGCATGTTGCAATGATTGTAGTAAAAAACTTTATTTTTATATAATATTATGTTATATTTATGGAAAAAAGAAGGAGGTAATTATGCTAAAAATATCAGAAGCTCATATTTCGGGGGGGGGGGTTAAGCTCTTTTCTAAGTTTTAAGGATTGTAAAAATAAAAACACATGTTATAATAGTGATATGAAACATCACTATTATAATAAAAGAGCTTTTACATTAGCTGAAGTCTTAATTACATTAGGTATTATTGGCGTTGTTGTCGCAATGACATTGCCTACGTTGATCAATAACTATCGAATAAAAGTTTTAGAAGCAAATTTCAAAAAAGCTGATTCTGTAATTGCTCAGGCAATGCAGTCTACAATGTTTGAATATGGTCTTACAAGGTATTATGATTTTGGAAACTTTTGTAAAGGAGAAAACTGCGCTAATACAAGTTTTGAAGATTTTAATGATATAAATGCTACTTTTAAAGATCAATTTAAAGGGATTGTGAAGATTGTTAATAAAACAGATCTTGATAATGCTAAATATAAAGCGTTTGGTTTTTTTGGTGAACCGAATCCGTCATATTATTATGGAAACATTTATGGGATTATGCGCCCAAATAAAAAAGGATTTATGTTACAAGATCAGATGCTTATTAGTGAAATGGATTATATAACGGGTACCGCTGTTGAAGTTGGCGATAATAGTAGAGGTCGATATACAATAGTCCCCTATATATTTGTAGATACTAATGGACCTGCGAAAGGTCCTAATCGTTTGGGGTATGACTTATTTTACTATATTCACATGACTTGTTATTTTACGGGGTGTGATCCTGTTGGAACTAATAGTTATAAGTTAAATGGTTGTTATTTGTGGGCAAGAAAAGATCAAAATCCTTATGATACATCTGTTAGCTATTGGAAATCATTATATAAACCTAAAAGTTATTGGGAAAAACTAAAAAATAAATAAATTTTATAGTATATAAAAACAAGTAGTAAATATTTTTTACTACTTGTTTGTTAATATTTTATTTTTGTTTTGCAGCTTGTCTAGCTTCTGATTCTAATAAATTTGCTCTTTTTAGTTTATTTTTTGTTATTCTATTATTTATCATTCCTTCAAAGCCTTCTTCTGCCCAAACTTTTACGTTTTCAAATGGTTCAAAAGTCGGGTATTGTTTTAGTGCTTCAACGTATTTTTTACCCTTTTCAAATAAATTATCTCCTTGTTTTATTACTCCATCTTTTTTTATAACTTCCTGGTAATATTTTTTGTTAAATTTTTGAGATTGATATTGTGGGAAATTTTTTAACATGAATTTTTTAAAATTGTTAATACCGGTATTAATATTTTCTGAAAAACCTGCAATGTATCTTGCGATAATTTGGAATTGTTCTGCATGTTTTGTTGTATGTTGTATTGAGTTTTTTACAATTGGTTTTAAAATCCTTGAGCTTGTTATATTGTTCAAGTGAATTTCAGCTGTATATGGATTAAACTCAGCATCAATTAGGTTGTGAGAGTATCTTGGTCTAATTTTAGGCATTACTGATAAGTTATTATTTTCTGCGCTTTTATTTAAGGTATTGAGTATATATCTGCAATTTTTTACTTTCATATTTCCTCCGTATCTGTAAATCTTGAAATTTAAGGTAAAAATTAATTAGTATATTTATTAAATAAATTAAAAATTTTCATAATTGCTATTTAAAAATTAATCAACAGAGAATATTTCTTTGATATCATCCATTGTGAGAGATTTAACGATGTTTCTGTCAACAGAAATTACACTGTCTACTAAGTTACGTTTAACAGTTTTAAGTTTTTGAATTTTTTCTTCAACAGTATTTTTTGTAATAAGTCTGTATACAAATACTTTTTTGGTTTGTCCGATACGATAAGCTCTGTCAGTCGCTTGATCTTCTACAGCAGGGTTCCACCAAGGATCGTAATGGATTACATAATCAGCACCTGTCAAATTCAGCCCAGTTCCGCCTGCTTTTAAACTGATTAAGAAAATAGGAATTGACGGTGTCGAATTAAATCTTTCAACTGCACCTTGTCTGTCTTTTGTTTTACCTGTTAAATATTCATATGGAATGCCTTCGCGTTCAAGCCAAGCTTTGATTATATCAAGCATATCTACAAATTGGCTGAATAAAAGAATTCTGTGACCTTCGTCAATAATTTCTTCTAGCATAACTTTTAATTTTTCAAATTTACCTGACTTCATAATATTTTTAACATTTTCTTTATCATAGAGTCTCGGGTGGCAGCAAATCTGACGTAATCTTAAAAGTGCAGAGAATATCGAAAGTCTGCTTTTTTCAAGACCGTTTTGTTCAATTGATTTAAACAATTCTTCTTTAGTGCTGTCAAGAACCTGTAAATAGAAATCTCTTTGTTCGTCTGTAAGTTCACAGTATGCAATGTTTTCAACTTTGTCAGGTAAATCTTTTGCAACGTCGCGTTTCATACGGCGTAAAATAAACGGATAAATTTGTAATTTTAAGCGTTTTTCAACAGTTTTGTCCTGACGTTCCATAATCGGGTTAACATATCTTGAGTTGAATTCAGCCATATTAAATAAGAAGCCGGGCATTAAGAAGTCAAATACAGACCATAATTCTTCAAGTTTGTTTTCAATCGGAGTACCTGAAAGAGCAAGCTTATGTGATGATTGTAATTTTTTTACTGCTTGAGCTGTTTGTGACATTGCGTTTTTAATATTTTGAGATTCGTCAAGAATAACGTATCTGAAATTGTATTCTTGAAGTTTGTTAATATCACGTCTGACAAGTGCGTAACTTGTAATTATAACATCATAATTGGGGATTTCTTTAAAGAATTGCTTTCTATCCACTCCTGAAAGTTTTAAAGTTGTTAATGTGGGTGCAAATTTTTGAATTTCAGATTCCCAGTTGAATACAACCGTAGTCGGGCAGATTACAAGTGTAGGAGCAGGACCGTCTTCTTCTTTTGCCTTTTGAATTGCAGCAAGAGCTTGCAGCGTTTTCCCAAGCCCCATATCGTCGGCTAATATCCCGTTAAGTCCGTATTTGTACATAAATCGCAACCAGCCGAAACCTTTTGTCTGATATTCGCGGAATTCTGCATTTATCCCTTCCGGTAATTTCAAATCATCAGAGGTTGAGAAGTTTGACATTTGTTTCCAGAAGTTTTCAAATTCTTCACTTAAAACAAGTTCGACATTAAGGTTTTTAAGTTCATTAATTAAGCCTGCACGATATGTTTTGACAACGAACTTGTTATCATTATTTCTGTAGACATCAAATGAATTAAATGCACGCATTATTGAATAAATATCTTGCGCAGGGTATTCAACAAAGCCAAGACTTCTTATGCGGCTGTATTTTTCCCCGCTTTGAATAGTCTCGTAAACTTCGTCAAAATTGATAATTTCTTCGCCTGCCTGCCCGTATAAAAAGATTTCAAAACTATCTTCTGCTTCTTTTGAAAAATCAATTTTTGCACATAGTTTAAACGGATTATCCATAAGTTTGAAGAAATTCATATCATCTTTCTCAACGAATTTCCATCCGTCACCGGCTTGTTTAATATAATAGTTATAAAAATCTATGGCATTTTCTTTTTCAAGAGCAAGGTTATTAGTCTGCATCGGAACAAATTTGCAGGCAAGAAGCATTGCATAAGATTCCTGCTCATGTTTAAGATTTCTTTTTATCCAGTAAACCAAATCTTCGCCCGGTTTTTTAATTGTGATATAAGGCGCTTTTTCAGCTGTTGTTTTTGAATATGGAACAACGACTCCGTCATATTCAAACTCTAATGAGGCTTTCAACGATTGATCGTAGTCAATTCCCATTGTAACTATATTTAAAGGCGGTCGTTCCGTAAGCATTAATTTGCTAATATTATCAGCAATTTCAACATCCATAATTTCTTGAAGTTTTGGTAATTCTTCATAGATAAACTTTCCGCCGTCAGCATCCTTAAGATCAGTAAATGATGATTTAAGAATATTTTGCGGGATAGAGCTCATTGCTATATTAGTCGGGAAAATAATATTTTTATATCTTCCCCATTTCAAGTGCCTTGAAAAGTACCTGACTTCTTCCAGCGGATAAACATCATCTTTATCGGGTCTTTTCCACTCCAAAGAGAGGAGAATTGTTCCTTGTGCGCCTGTATTAACATTTAAAACAAGTTTCCATTCTTCATCCGTAAATTTAAGTCTTTCTTTTGTTTTTTCATCAAGAACTTCATCGGCTTTAGACAGAAGTGTAAACATAGGAGCAAATTTGGTGATAGGGATATCGTACCAGCCAGCTTTTTTATCCTGCCTTGAAATTGTTAGAAGCTGTTGAAATACCGCGACTTCAATCTTTTGAGAGTTATTGAGTTCAAAGTCGGGGTTTTGTTTTTGAGCTTCTATTAATGCCCTTAAAATCGGTTCAATTTGTCTTACGACTTTTCCTGTTTCTCTTGAGCGGACGAGAACTGAGAAGAAGTTTGCTTTTCTTTTTGAGTTAAAATGGAAAATATAATTTCCTTGAGGTGCTTCTGTTAAGGCTGTATTTTCATCAGGAAAATCAAATTCCATACCGAATTTTGTTTCCAGCCAGTCTTCATATGCGTGTTCATCAATTGCTCTCAAAGCAACAGCAACGGCATGTTTGCACCATTCTTCCTTAAGCGGGCAGTTGCAGCGGGCTTCAACTTTATTTTTCTTAAAAATCAAGTCTGTGTTGTAATGATCTTGGAAATTTCCTTTTACCTTTGCCATGTAAAAGTTTTTCTCCGGATACGAATCAAACACCATATCTTTAAGATGGTATTCATAACCTCTGCGCCAGCTGCCGGCGCTTGCATTTTCTTTTATAAATTTGTAGTTAAATTCCTGCTGTTTAACACTCATTGAGTTTAGAGTATCTCTTTCTTTCCCTAAGGGTACAAACTTTCGGATATAGAATTATTCTATAAGCCCTTATCAATAATCATATTATACATGAATAATAAAAAAAGGCAAGAAGTTTTTTAGAGTAATGTATAACATGTTTACACTAAATATCGTATAAATCGTCACCCTGAACTTGTTTCAGGGTCTCAAACATAACAGATGCTGAAACGAGTTCAGCATGACAGTTTTGACTGTATATAGTGCAAACATGTTATACATTACCTTTTTTTAGGTTTTATGCGAGAATGTAAAAATGCAGGATGTAGGCAAAAAGCATACCAAAAATTGCACCCATAATAACTTCTAACGGGGTGTGTCCTAAAAGTTCTTTAAGTTTCCCGCCTAAAGCTTGTACATCATGTTTATAAAAATCGTCCATCATTCGATTCAAGCATGCTGCTGTTTTCCCCGCTGCACGTCTTACGCCTGCTGCATCGTACATTGTAATAAGAGCGAAGCCTATTGCTATTGCAAATACTATGGAATCCCAGCCTTCAATAAGACCTACAGATGTTGCAAGCCCCATAACACCGGCAGAGTGAGAACTTGGCATCCCGCCTGTTGTTGTGAAAATTTTAAAATTAATCTTTTTTGATTTTATTGTGAATATAAAAAATTTAATCACTTGTGCAAAAAATGCTGCGAAAACTCCTGCTGACAGTGCTTCATATCCGGTGTTTATAATTCCTGTAATCATAAATTCCTACTCTCTTTTTAGCTACGATTTTTTAAGTATATCATAAGAATAAATCTTTGGCAAAGATTATGTTTATTTTATTCTTATTTTATTTAAAATATGTTCAAAAACTTCCGATTTTAGGTTATTGTGGTTAAGTATTTCAAAACATTCATCTATCAATTTGTTTAAATCCTGTTTTGATTTTTCAATTCCGTAAAGACTTGTATAAGTGAGTTTTCCTGCATCTTTGTCTTTGCCTAAGGTTTTCCCCATTTCTTCAAAAGTAGAAGTTTCATCTAGAATATCATCTGCAATTTGGAATGCAACTCCAAGTTTTTGAGCAAATGCTGTAATTTCTTCTAACTGTTTGCTGTCTGCATCTGCAATTATTGCACCTGTTCTTAGTGCAAGCTTGAATAAATCAGCAGTTTTATGGCTATGGATATAATTTAAAATTTCAGGTAATTGTTCGTCATCTTTATCAATTCCGCCGGAAAGTTCCATTGCTTTTATTAAAGATTCGCTTTCAATATCAACAACTTGTCCTGCTATTACACCGTAAGCTCCTGCTGCTTGAAAATATTCTTCCATGATTTTGATTAACTTGTCTGCACCTAAATTTTTTGAATGCTTTAAAATTATTTGCGGTGCAAAAGTCAGGAGTGCATCTCCTGCAAGAACTGCGTGTGCTTCTCCGAAAACCATATGATTTGTTAGTCGTCCTCTCCTGTACATATCATTATCCATACAGGGTAAATCGTCATGAATAAGGGTTTGAGCGTGAAGCATTTCTATTGCGCAGGCAGTTGGGATTGCATCTTCATAATTCCCGCCAAACATTCTGCAGGCTTCAAGACACATTACCGGGCGAAGACGCTTTCCGGGTAATGTAACCGTATATTTCATTGATTTAAATATTTTATGCGGATAGTGGACAGGCATAAGTTCGTCAATTGTTTTGTTTACTAAATCTATGTAATCATTCATGTTCATCTTCAATATCCTTATAAATATTTTGTTTTAATGTATTTCGAGCACTCTGTCTTTTCTTTTCGCTAATTTTTGCGATGTGTTTATTGTTGACAAATTTTTTAGTATGTTCTTGTTTTTTGCCTTCGTATTTAATTCTTTCTTTGTATTCTTTAGCTTCATCAATAAATGCAAGATAGCTTTCGTATCGTGTTGAATCTATTTTATCTATGTTGTTCAAAACATTGCACCCATCTTCATTTATATGCAGGCAATCGGAGTATTTGCATTCATCTCTGAGTTTTGCAATTTCTTCAAACAACAAATCAACATCAGCAGGAAGGATAAAATCAAATTTTACATTGCTAAATCCCGGAGTGTCAACTATTCTTGATGTGGCGTTCAGTTTAATTATTTCGCAGTGTCTTGTTGTATGAGTGCCGCGTTGCGTTTTTTCGCTTACCTGTTTTGTTCTCAGGTTAAGTTCAGGATTAATCGCGTTAACAAGACTTGATTTGCCCACTCCTGAATTCCCGCAAAGAACACTTGTTTTACCGTCAAGTAATTTTTCAAAGTTTTTAATCCCTTTGTGTTCGGTTGCAGATGTATAAACTATCTTGTATCCTAATGGTTCATATATTCTTTTAATTTTATCTCTTAAATGTTTATCCCATTTTAAATCATCTTTATTAAAACATAGAACAGATGGGATATTATAATATTTTGCAAGTGCAATATATCTGTTTAACTGGTGCAAGTCTAAATCAGGTTCTTTAAGAGCCGAAACTATAACAACTTGATCAACATTGGCTGCGCTCGGGCGTTTAATAAAATTTTTCCTTTTAATTATACAGGTGATAACACCGTTTTCAAACTCGACAAAATCCCCGACAAGTATTTTTTCTTTTTGTTTTTTTAAAACTTCTCTAATTTTGCATTCAAAGGAATTTACGCCGTCATCAACGTAATAAAAATCGGAATGAATTTTATAAATTTGTCCTTCAGCCATTACATGTTTATTTTAGCATAAAATAATTTTTATTTTACCAAGGATAATCGTTTTTTATTTCCCAGCCGTCATACTGGATAAGAGCTCCGCAATTGTATCGTAAATTCTTTCTAATATTTTTATTGCAAGCATATTTTGAAGTATTCTTTATTTTTTCTCTTGTATCCCCGCCCCAGTTGAAAAATTTAATTCTTGCGTTAGTTTCTCTGGTATCTACTCTCATAATAAAATCTTTTCTCGAATAATCTCTAGTAGTAGAAGCCAAAGTATCTGTATTATTATTAATACTTGCAACAATATATAGTGCTGTGGGGGTGTATATATTAGAGGCATTAATGTTGCCATCTGTGACAAATGTTAATGTAGTTCCATTGCTAAGTACAATATAATAATTAAACGCGGTTTGTTCTTCTTTAATAACTTTTAAATATGGTGCAAAATATTTTTTTACCATTTCTTTGATGTGTTCAGGCTTGTTTAATATTGTGTTCCCGTCGACATTTCCACTTTCTCCGTAGTCCCATGTACTAGGTGAACCATTTTCTGCTACAGAAGAAATTAATGCATTTGATACAATAGCATAGGTTTGTTTAACTTTTGTTGCAAAAACTTTTTTTTGGTGTTTAACAATTAACGCTGGTATTGTCAATGCTGCAACTACTCCAATAATTCCAAGCGTAATTAAAATTTCTGCGAGCGTAAATGCTAGCTTATTTATGTGATGTGCCATATCACCAATATAACAATTATTATTAAAAAAGTAAAGTTTATTATTGAAAACGCTTGCTATACTTCGTTTTTTTGGGGGGGGGGCACTCTCATAGCTTCTTGTTTAAACATTTTTCATATTCCTTTTTTTTTATTATCTATGATTTTTTAATATTTGTCAATAGAATACTTTTGTTAATAATTTTGGTCTTAATTGTAACAATTATTTGAAGTTTAGAATGTTTATGATATCATCATTTTACAAAGAATGATTATATTATTATGAAAAGGGGAAAAATATGATTTCAGTAAACGATTTAAAAACAGGCTTAACGCTTCAATTAGACAACGGTTTATGGTCTGTTGTTGAATTTTTACACGTAAAACCTGGTAAAGGTGCTGCGTTTGTAAGATCTAAACTTAAAAACGTTGAAACAGGTCAAGTTGTTGAAAAAACATTCAGAGCCGGTGAAAAAGTTGCAAAAGCTATGCTTGACAGACGCGAAATGCAGTACTTATACAAAGAAGGTGCCGAATATGTTATGATGGATAACGAAAATTATGAACAATTGCAATTGACCGCTGATCAAATCGGTGACGGCTTAAAATATATGAAAGAAAATATGATTGTTCAAGTTTTGATGCACGATTCAAGAATTATCGGTGTTGATATTCCGCCGCATGTTGTTCTTGAAGTAACTGATACTCCGCCGTCTGAAAAGGGAAATACGGCTCAAGGCGGTACTAAACCGGCAACTCTTGAAACAGGCGCTGTTGTTAACGTGCCATTCTTTATTTCAAACGGCGACAAAATCAGAGTTGATACAAGAACTAATGAATATTTAGATAGAGCGTAACTCTGTATAATGTTTAAGAAAGGCAAAATAATGAAATTTGATATAGAATATATTGAAAAATTAGCAAAAGTTTTAGCTGATAATTCTTTAACGGAAATATCTTTAGAAGATGGAGAGCAAGCTATTACTTTGAGAAATGAAGTTGTTGGGGTTGCAGCAGCTCCTGTAGTGGCAGCTCCTGTCGCTCAGCCTCAAACTGCTCAGCCGGCTCAAACTTCTGCTCCTGCAGAACAAAAAGAAGTTAAAAAAGGTAAACCTTTGACATCTCCAATGGTTGGAACTTTTTATTCTGCTCCATCACCTGATGCTGCTCCTTTTGTTAAAGTAGGGCAGACTATTAAAGAAGGCGATGTTGTATGTATCGTTGAAGCTATGAAATTAATGAATGAAATTGAAACTGAGTTCTCAGGAAAAATTGTTGAAATTTGCGTACAAGACGGTCAGCCTGTAGAGTTCGGTCAAGTTTTAATGTATATTGAATAAAAGAATAGTGAGTAGTAACAAGTGAATTTTTAAATTCACTTGTTACTGTTTTATAGGGATAAGAAAAATGTTTAGAAAAGTATTAATCGCAAACCGCGGGGAAATTGCGGTAAGAATTATAAGAGCCTGCAGAGAAATCGGGATTCCAACCGTTGCAATTTATTCTCAGGCTGATGCAAATTCTTTGCACGTAAGACTTGCAACAGAAGCTTATTGTATCGGACCAGCTCAAAGTGCAAAAAGTTATTTGAGCATCCCGGCTATAATTTCAGCAGCAATCGTATCAGGAGCTGATGCAATTCACCCAGGATACGGCTTTATGTCTGAAAGAGCTGATTTTGCTGAAATTTGTGCAAAACACGGGATTAAATTTATCGGACCTACGGCGGAAGCTATGAGAAAAATGGGTGATAAAGCTACTGCTCGTAAAACTATGATTGAAAATAACGTTCCGGTAACTCCGGGAACAGGAATTTTGAAAACTCCTGAAGAAGTTAAAGATTTCGCACATAAAGCAGGTTACCCGATTATCTTGAAAGCTACAGCAGGCGGTGGCGGTAAAGGGATGAGAATTTGCAGAAGCGATGATGATGTTGAAACTAACATGAATCTTTGTCAGGCTGAAGCTCAAAATTTCTTCGGCAATCCTGATGTATATGCTGAAAAATTCTTAGAAAATCCTCGCCATATAGAAGTGCAAATCTTAGCCGACCAGTACGGTAACGTTGTTCACCTCGGTGAAAGAGATTGTTCTATTCAAAGACGTCATCAAAAATTGTTGGAGGAAGCTCCATCCCCTGCGATTGATGAAGCAACACGTAAAGAAATGGGTGCAGCAGCTGTTAGAGCAGCCAAAGCGATTAATTATGAAGGAGCAGGAACATGTGAATTCTTGCTTGACCACGATGGAAAGTGGTACTTTATGGAAATGAATACCAGAATTCAGGTTGAACACTGTGTATCTGAAATGATTTCTAATGTTGATTTGGTTAGAGAGCAAATTATGGTTGCATCAGGTGAAAAACTCGACTTCACGCAAGATGACATTATTCTTAGAGGTCACGCTATTGAATGCCGTATAAACGCTGAAAATCCCGAAAAAGATTTTATGCCGAATCCCGGAACAATTACAGGTTATGTTACTCCCGGCGGTTTTGGTGTAAGAGTGGATTCTCACGCTTATCAGGATTATTCAATCCCGCCATATTATGATTCTATGATAGGAAAATTAATTTGCTGGGGCAGAACTCGAAATGAAGCAAGACGCAGAATGTACAGAGCATTGAAAGAATATGTTATTACAGGCGTTGAAACAACAATTCCGTTCCATCAGTCAATTATTGAAGACCCTGTCTTTATGAGCGGAAACTTTAATACCGGATTTATAGAAGATTTCTATAAACGAACAGGAAAAGATAAAAAATAAAAACAAAAACCGAAGATTTTAAATCTTCGGTTTTTTATTTTAATAGCTGAAATAAATTAATATAATGTGTTAAATTTATTAAAGAGTTGAAAATCTTTTTTAAATATGCTACAATGGTAACAGGAAGTATGTGTGAGAGGTATTGAGTATGGCAGGTATTAATTTATTCTATAATTTTACAAACCCTTTTGAAAAGCAGAAAGAGCAGCAAAAAGCTCAAAAAGATGCTTTGATTAAGAAAAATTATGATGAAATTTATGCTCATGAGCTTGCTCATAAATCTGCAGGCGGAGCTTTGGCAGGTTCAATAGTTATTGAACGTAATGCTGAAGGAATTCCTTTTGCAGGTCATGTTGATATTAAAATGCCTTCTTTAAATCCTAACAATCCTCAAAAAACAATTAACGATGCAAATACAGTAATTAAATCTGCAATGGCACCTTCCGATCCGTCAGATCAGGATTATCGAGTTGCGGCTCAGGCTCAGAGTATAAAAATGCAGGCTCAGGCAATAAAAGATAAAAATGTTGGAAATAAGTTAGATTATAGTGCTTAGTTTTGTTTGTGTTATAATCATGTTCGTATGAGTACCAAATTTAAGTATTATGCAAAAGAACTCTTAAACATTGCCCTGCCGATTATTATGGGAAACCTCGGGTTTATCCTGATTGGTGCAGGTGATGTGCTTATCGCCGGGCATCATTCAACAGATACGCTTGCTGCAATAAGCATTGCAACTGCAATTACCAATTGTATTCAAACATTTGGTATAGGTTTAATTGCAAGTGTTTCTCCTTTGTTGTCAAACTATAGAGGAGAGAAAAAAAGTGCTAAAAAATACTTTTTCCCGACTATCAGATTTTCAATGGTGCTCGGTGTAATTGTAATGTTTGCAGTTCTTGCATCTATTCCTTTAATAGATTATCTGCATTTTGAAGCAAAGCTTGTTCCTATGATTAAGGAATATATGTTTGTTACAGCTTTTGCGACTTTCGGTGGTTACTTACACGCTGCTTTAAAAGAGTTTTTACAAGCGTTTGAAATTGTTTTATTTCCCAATTTGGTAACAGTATTTTCAGTATTTCTGAATATTGCATTAAACGTAACTCTTGTGTTCGGGCTTGGACCTTTCCCTTCTCTTGGAGTTTTAGGGCTTGCTGTTGCAAGTTTTATAGTCAGATATTTTATGGGTTTTGCTCTTTTGATTTATTGCTTTAGAGTTATGAATTTCAATGATTATAAAGATTTTGAGTATTATAAAAGTCTTATAAGAATAGGAATCCCTATTTCATGTGCAATTATGGTTGAATTTATTGCATTTAACAGCATTGCAATTATTATGGGCAGGGTATCAGGGGTTTTTGCAGCCGCTCAAAATTTAGTATGTACATTGACTACAGTTTCGTTTATGGTTCCTCTAGCTATATCAAATGCGATTGCTGTTAAAGTCGGGTTTGCAAACGGAGCAAAAAATATTACTGATTTAAAACGCTATTCCTTTGTTGGTGTCGTTATGTCAGTAGGATTTATGATGCTAAGTGCTTTGGTATTTTCTTCGTTCCCGAATTTCCTTGTCGGTTTGTTTACGAAGGATAGCAACCTTATTAAAATATCCGTACCGATTTTATATGTTTTATCTGTATTCCAGGTGTTTGACGGATTACAGGTTGCTCTCGCAGGTATATTTAAGGGGATGAAGCGAACAGGTGTTGTTTTAGTATCTAATTTCGTTGCATACTGGCTGCTTTCTATTCCTTTGGGATATACTTTGGCTTTTCATTTTAATTTAAATTTACGCGGTTTTTGGTACGGACTTGCATCAGCTGCGGTTTTACTCTGCATAATGATGGTATTTATGCTGCTAAAGAGCATTAGGAAATTGGAAAGTATTAATTAGCTTATTTTTATGATAAAATATATTTGAATGGAGGAATTATGCATACAGAAGAAAGAACATTTGTGGCAATCAAGCCGGACGGTGTAAAAAGAGGTTTTATCGGTGAAATTATAAGCCGTTTTGAAAAGAAGGGCTATAAAATTATCGGTATGAAGATGCTTCAAGTTACGGAAGAAATCGCAGCCCAGCATTATGCAGAACATGTTGGAAAACCTTTTTATCCTAACCTTGTAAAATATATTACTAGCGGGCCTATTATTGCAATGGTATTTCAAGGGTATAAAGCCGTTCAGGGAGTTCGTCATCTTTTAGGCGTAACTGATCCTTGCGAAGCTGATGTCGGTTCTATCAGAGCAGATTTCGCACAGTTAAAAGAGTATAATACTGTTCACGGTTCTGACAGTATTGAAAGTGCAGAAAGAGAAATTAATATTTACTTTAAGCCTGAAGAACTCTGTGTTAATTATAAAAATATGATGGAATTGGTTACAGAAGGTATTGATGAGTAATGCGCGATAATGCTCACGAATATTTTAAATATGAATTAGTGCATGAATGTAAGCAAACAGGCGCAAGAGCCGGTGTTTTTACAACTCCTCACGGAATAATAAAGACACCTATCTTTATGCCTGTTGGTACGAATTCTGCTGTTAAAACATTAACGGCAGACCAGATTATGGATACAGGTGCTCAGATTATGCTTTCTAATTCATATCATTTATATTTGAGAGCAGGTACTAAGCTTATAAAACAATTTGGCGGAATTCATGAATGGATGAATTGGCATAAGCCTGTATTGACAGATTCAGGAGGGTTTCAGGTCTTTTCATTAAGTCATCTCAATAAAATTACCGAAGACGGTGTTGAATTCCGTGATCCGAAAGACGGTAAGAAACATTTTATAAATCCAGAAGTTTCAATGGAAATTCAGCAGGATATCGGAGCTGATATAATTATGGCATTTGACCAGTGTGCTCCGTTTCCATGTGATTATGATACAGCTAAAAAAGCTATGGAGCGTACTCACCGATGGTTAGACAGATGCTTTAAAGCTAAAACTAATCCAAGACAAGCTCTTTTCCCTATTGTTCAAGGTGCTTTTTACGATGATTTAAGACGAGAAAGTGCTTCCGTTATTTCATCTTATGATGCGGTAGGATATGCTATCGGCGGGTTAAGTGTCGGTGAAACTAAGGATATAATGAATCACTTTGTTGAATTTACAGCTCCATTGCTACCAAATAATAAACCACGTTATTTAATGGGGGTTGGTACTCCTGAAGATTTACTTGACGGAATTAAACGCGGTATAGATATGTTTGATTGCGTTTTGCCGACTCGTAATGCCAGACATGGTTCGTTTTTTACTCCTAACGGAAAATCAAATATTAAAACTCAAAAATATTATGATGACCCTCGTCCGTTGGTTGAAGACTGTAATTGTTATGCGTGTAAAAACCATTCAAGAGCATATATAAGACATTTGTGGAGATGCGGAGAAAGTACTGCTGCTACACTTTTATCAATTCACAATATAAAATATCTTGTAGATTTTTCTCAAAAATGCCGTGAAGCGATTTTAAATGATAGTTTTGGCGACTTTTATAATGCGCATTATAAAAACTTAATTTAAATTGACAAATATGAAAATCTCATTAAATAAGCTGTAGGCTTAATAACTGTGAGGTTTGCCATATGAATGATGCTTTTGAATTATATGTAAATGAAAATTTTGAAAATTACAAAACGGATGATATTCTTGAAGATACTCTAAAACTAGATGATCCTAGAATATGGATTTGGTTAAGTAATACAGAAAACCAAGGTTTTATGAACGAAGATTTTATTGATTTTTTTACGATTTAACTTTTGAATAGTTGTTTAATCTTTGATCAACGTGTGCTGCGTGTTGATTTGCTTTAAGATATGCTTTGGCAAACTGATATCCGCCTGTTGCAGCAAATGCAATACCTGCCAATATTTTTGATGATTTACTTACACATTTTAAAGGTTTGCTAAACATATCTTTTAAAGGTATTTGTTTTTTGAAAACTTTCGTCCATCCTTTTACAAGCCAATTTGAAAACATAATAGCTCCTGCTGCCAAACCGCCGTAAATTACGGTTGCTCCTGTAGCTTTCAGGTAATCACCTGTTTTTACAAATGTTTTACAAACATTTGCAAATTTTTCTTTTAATGATTCAGGCTTTTTCGAGATTAATTCATTGCCGGCGGATTTTTCAATCATGCCAGTCTGTTGTTCAAGTTTAATTTCAGAGTCTTCGCAAGTTTTGTGCTGCTCCTCTTTTGTTATTCTTTCAGTTTGTTTCAGCTGAGGTTGTGGTACTGTAACTTTATTTAAATATAATTCAACACCTGACATAAATTTTCTCCTGTTAACATTTAAAACTAAACAGTAAATTTTTTGTCATATTGATAATAAATATTTACAATAATTAATTAAATAAATTAAGCTGTGGAACATCTACTGTCGGAGCGTCAACTGTTTTTTTGCGTGTTGCAAGATTATTTGAGTAATCCTTCTGCATTCTTGTCATAAGATCCTGTGAACGCTTAATGACAGCATTTGGAAGCCCTGCCATTTTTGCAACCTGAATACCGTAACTTTTGCTTGCTCCGCCTTGAACAATTTTACGCAAAAATTCGATTTCTCCGTTTTCTTCGCTTATTGTAATTCTGTAATTTTTGATTTGCGGATAAGTTTTAGTCATTACGTTTAACTCATGATAATGTGTTGCAAAAATACATCTTGCTTTAATTTTTGTCGCAATGTATTCGGCAACTGACCAGGCAATTGCAACCCCGTCATAGGTGCTTGTCCCTCTGCCGATTTCATCCAGTAAGATAAAACTTCTGTCTGTTGCAGAGTTTAAAATACAGGCTGTTTCAATCATCTCTACCATAAATGTCGACTGCCCGAGAGTTAAATCATCTGATGCCCCAACTCGTGTAAATATCTTGTCTATTATTCCGATTTTCGCGTAGTCAGCAGGAACCCACGAACCTATTTGCGCAAGTATTGCAATTAATGCATTTTGACGCATATAAGTAGACTTACCTGCCATGTTTGGCCCTGTTAAAATCATAAATTGCGTTGCATCTGATGAATTACATTTCAACTCTAAATCATTTGCAACGTATTCTCCAAGCGGAAGTATCTTTTCTAAAACAGGGTGGCGGCCGTTCTTAACTATAAAGTCGTCAGAATTATCAATTATCGGTTTACAGAAGTTGTTTTCCGCTGCGGTTTGCGCAAGTCCCGTATAAACATCGCATTGCGCAATGCAATCGGCAATTTCTCTGATTTTAGAAACAAACTCTTTTGAGTATTCTCTAAAATCGCAGAATAATTTATATTCAAGTTCCGTAGATTTAAATTTTGCAGAAAGAACATCGTCTTCATGTTTTTTTAATTCTTCAGTTATAAACCTTTCTCCGTTGGTAAGCGTTTGTTTTCTTATGTAACCTTCAGGAATTTGATTTAAATAAGAATTTGAAATTTCGATAAAGTATCCGAAAACCTTGTTAAATCCTATTTTTAAGGATTTAATACCTGTTCTTTCTTTTTCCTTTTCCTCAAATTCTTTTAACCAGTTTTCACCGCCTGTTAAAAGTTCTCTGAAATAATCAAGTTCGCCTGATACACCTTCTTTCAAAATTCCGCCTTCTTTAATCAATGCTGGTGCATTTTCAGAAATAGTTCTTTCAATTAATGCGGTGTATTCGGAAATTTCATCTCTGTATTGGACAACCGATGCTAACGGGTTGAAGCTAAGATGTTCTGTTGCATCAAGCAAGTCAGGAAGTATCATTAACGATACTTTTAAGCTCAGAAAATCCTTAGGATTTGCCGAACTGTTAGACATTCTTGTGGCAAGCCTTTGAATATCATAGATTTTCTCAAGCAGGTTTGAGATGTTTATTCTATCATCAATTTTTTCAACAAGTTCAGTTATACAGTTTTGGCGGTTTATAATTTCTTCCACTCTTTTTAACGGCTGGCAGACCCAGTTTTTAAGAAGTCTGGCGCCCATATTAGTTTTAGTTTTGTCAATTGACCATAAAAGTGAGCCGAATTTATTTTTATCGCGAAGAGTTTCCGTAAGTTCAAGATTTTTTCTGGTGCTTCCATCCAAAATCATATATTCAGAAAGCTCGTATGGCTCAATCCTTTCAAATTTTGGAACATTGTCTTTTAATGTTTCCCAAACATAAGCAAGTAGTGCGCCTGCTGCTCTGAACCCTGTTTTATATCTGTCGTATCCGAAAGATTCAAGGCTGTTTGCCTGAAATACAGCTTTCAGATTATTCTCTGCAAAGTTAGCGTCAAACACTGAAGCGGGAATCTTTGAACAGTTATAAATTTTTGTAATTTCTTCCGGTAAATCAATTTTTTCGTCAGGAACAATCTGAAACGGCATAATTTTTTGCTTTATTGACGGACCAACAACTTCTGCCGGAGCAATTCTTGTAAGTTCTGCGAGAATAAGTTCATAAGGAGCTTGAGTAACTTTAAATTCCCCAGTTGATATATCTGCGTAAGAAAATCCCCATATATCTTTTTTATCATCCTTAAAAAGAGCACAAATATAATTATTTGAATTCTGCTGCAAAAAGTCACTTTCAGTAAGTGTTCCGGACGTAACTATACGTGTAACCCCTCTTTTTACAAGTCCTTTGGCAAATTTAGGGTCTTCCAGCTGGTCGCAGATTATAACTTTATAATTTTTTTGAACAAGTTTTTCAATATAGTTATTAACAGCCTTTGCAGGAATTCCGGCAAGAGGAATTCTTCCAAATTTCCCCTGCTCTCTGCCTGTTAAAGTTAATTCAAGCTCTTTAGACATAATTACCGCATCTTCAAAGAATGTTTCGTAAAAGTCACCAAGCCTGTATAACAAAATCTTATCAGGGTTTTGATGTTTAATTTTCAGATATTCCTGCATAGCAGGAGTCAAGTCTTCGACTTTAATGTCAGCTGTATTGATATGATTGATTTCTGCCTTTTTCATAGTTATAATAATAGTATAACATGATAAGGATTTCAACATGGGTTGTTTAAAAAATATTTTGAGAGCAATAATCCTTGCACTTGCCGTAGTAGGGTTCATGGCGCTTGGCGGAAAAGAGTTAATAAGCGGGCTTATAGGTAATTATTTAAATCCTTCTAAGGAAACCATGCTGGAACGGGCACAGAAAGTCGGAGATTTTTCTAAGATAAATGACGAATTTGAAATAGAAAAAGCAGCAGGCATAATGGGTTATAATGCCGTAGTCGCAGAACATAAAGCGTCAGGACAAAAAATGTTTGTGGTTGATTCGGGAGATAAAGATATTCTTACTTCGGAAGACATAAAATCGGACAATGTTGAAGAAAAACTTTATAAAGCTGTAAGTAAAATTAAATATCAGGCAGTATCTGTTGAAGAGCTAAAAGTTACAAAGCATGGCACGATGAATTCGTACGGAAAAGATGTTCCGTATGTAAAATTCGAAGCAAGAATAAAAAAACTTCCTATAGGTGATATAGGTGGAATAATTTCTGTTGCTGAGACAAAGGATGGTGAATCAAGACTGTTAATTTCAGCAAATGAAAAAAATAAATATTCACAGTTGATTTCTGATGAATTTTTTAGGAAAATAAAGTAGTACATAGAATGTAGTCATGTACTGTGAAAATTAAATGTATAATCAAAATGTCGAAGTGGCGGAATTGGTAGACGCGCACGATTCAGGTTCGTGTGGTTAACGCCTTGAGGGTTCGAGTCCCTTCTTCGACAATTAAAAAAGGGATAACATGTGTTATCCCTTTTTTAATTTGCTATTAAGTGCTTTAAGCTGTTTGGGTGGGTTCAGTGGGAACGAGTTGAGGATGGAGTATTTTTGTTTGTAATAAAGAAATTGTACAAACAAAAATATGGAATTACCGTAAAACGCGAAATTCAAGGCAAGTCCAGTCATCGACACCATAAAAAGATGATGGCTACTATTATCTATTCTTTTATTTTATTTAATAATTTAATATAGTGTAATTTAAGCCATTACATCAATAATTTGACCAGTTTGCATTGCTTTATTAGCACACTGAGCAAATTTATCACTATCTACAGGAATTCTATCAGCTAAAGGGGTAATACCATTTGGACCTTGTGCAAAAGTATTATAACTGACAAAGGTTGTCCCGTCAGTATTTTTCCCTATATGAGTTATGTTATAAGGGTTTATGTAATCATTTCCGACTTTAATATAACCTGTTGACATTACTTGTTGCATAACACTCCTTTCTAAGTAAATGATACTTTATAAAAATTTTTTATACGATTTCTAAAACATAAAAAAAAAAAAATTGCTTTAAGATTAAAAATTGTAAATTCAAATTTTACATTTCAATTCCATAATAATTCTCATATTGTAATACTCTTGGGTTGACTGTTTCATTACTGATATGAGCTCACTGTATAACGACTTTGTCCTATTCCCAAAATGTTTCCATATTCGGAAGGTTATCGACATTTGTCTTTATTTAATGTATTTGTAGTATTTTACTTATATACTATTGAAATATATCTTAATATTTGATATAATTGTTATATGAGTGATTATGATAAATTAATGAAAATAGTTGACAAAGAAGTAATCAGTGTAAAAGAATTCCAACAGATTACGAATGACGAATTGGTTGCGGAAGTTAGGAAAACAGATTCTGATAACAAACATAAAGATATGCCAAGATATGATGTTAGATTGACAAATGGCGAAATCTACTTTGTTTATGTTAAAGCATCATTTTTTTCACGTCTTTTTGGAGCAGGAACTAACTAATAGTCCTACACATTTCCTGTTGAACTGTTTTTGTCATCTTCTAACTGCCTGATATCAATGTTGTCGTTGTCATCTGCATAAGTATTTAAGACAGGGACGTCAATCTCTACGTTAACATCGGCATCCACCATTTCAATATCATTTTTCTGAAATTCTTTCGTTTTTCCGTCTTCCATTTTTACGGCGACTTTGCCGCTTAAAAACTGAAGATAGCAAACTTTGCCAAGACCGTCAGGAGTCATTACAGAAGAACCTATGGGCGGCATTCCTTTTGCTGCGTCAATGTAATTTGAGTATTCGTAAGTTAAGCAGCACAGTAGTCTGCCGCATGTTCCAGAAATTTTTCCAGGAGCAATCGGCATTCCTTGATCTTTTGCAAGTTTTACGTTTATTGTTGCAAATTTCCTTAGGAAACTTGAACAGCAGAAGGGTCTGCCGCAAACACCTGTCCCTTCAAGGATTGAGGTTTCATCTCTTACGCCTATGTGGCGCAGGTCAATTCTTACGCGGGTAAAAACTTGCGTCAAATCTTTTAATAATGCTCTAAAATCAACTCTCTCGGGTGCTGTATAATAGAAAGTTATTTTTTTTCTGTCAAAAGTGATTCTGCATTGAACAAGGTTCATATTTAGTCTGTGCTGTTTAACAAGTGCCTGACATTTGAAAAAAGATTGAACTTCTTCTTGCTTTATTTCTTCAAGGGTTTGAAGATCTCTTTGTGACAAAGTTCTGATGACATGAAACGGCTGTGGTTTATCGTTACTTTTATTCCATAATTTTGCAATTTTGGAATTCACGATAAATGCTTTTAAAGCTTCCTCTCCTTTTTCTGTTCTTACAAGAACCATTTGTCCGTCTTCAATATGAATTGTGTCGGGTACTTCAAGAGGGTAAAATGTGTTTTTTAAATATTTAACAGCATATTTCATTATACGTATCTTTCTTCTTCTTTCAGCTTTCTATTCATTAATTTTTCCAAAAGCGCCTGTGGTGTTATGTCAGTGTAAACAGCTTCGTATATTGCACTTGATACAGGAACTTCAATATTTAATTTCTTTGCAAGTTCGCATATTGCTTTTGACGTTTTAACCCCTTCTGCAACAGAACCGAGTTCTTTTAGAATATCATCTATTTTTTTGCCTTTTGCAAGCATAGAGCCTACTGTGTAATTTCTTGACATTGGGCTTGAGCAGGTTGCTATTAAGTCGCCCATCCCTGAAAGTCCGTACAAAGTTGACGGATTTGCTCCAAGTGTAATACTAACTCTTACAATTTCAGCCATTCCGCGAGTTAAAAGAGAACCGGCACAATTGTCGCCGAGTCCCATTGTGTGCGCAAACCCGGAGGCTATCGCAATTACGTTTTTAAGAGATCCGCCAAGTTCCACCCCAATAACATCTGAATTAGTATATAATCTGAATTTTGATGGTACGTTTAGTGCTTTTTGAACAAATTCGGCAACCTTAATATCTTCACAAGCTACAGATGCTGCTGTGGGAAGTCCTGCAAGAACTTCTTTGGCAAGCGTTGGCCCTGAAAGTATTGCAAGCTTTTGATCCGGTAATACATCTTTTATTACTTCTGACATTCTCATAAGCGAAGGTAATTCAATCCCTTTTGATGCATTGACAAGCACTTGTTCCGATTTAATTCCTGCTTCTTTTAATTTCTCGCAAACATCACGGGTGCCTGATGTTGCAACAACTGAAAGAATTATATCGGCATCGGAAATTGCCGCTTTTAAATTAGAGGTAATTTCTACTTTTTCATCAAGTTGAACCTCAAGAGGTTTTGAACAATGCTTATTTGTTTTTAAATCTTCAGACAAGTCTTGTTCTCTGCCCCAAACTGTTATATTTTCAAAATTATTTGTTAAAAGCCACGCTAATGTTAAGCCCCAACATCCTGCTCCAAGTACTGTTAATTTCATTTTTCAAGCTCTCCTTTATACTGCCTGAGCGGCGTGTAAAAGTTTCCTCAGTACACCGCCGTGTTTTTTCAATTCTAATCTTGACTGTTCAATATCGAGGTTCATCATAATTGATGTAATCGCTGTTTTTATTTCCCAATCACATTTTAAAAGGGTTGAAAGTGCTTCGCTGTGAGAAACACCTGCAATTTGAGCAACAATTCTTATTGCTCTGTCTTTAAGTTTTTCGTTTGTTGCTTTCAGATCAATCATAAAATTTTCGTAAGTTTTACCTATTTTAATCATTGCACCTGTTGTAAGCATATTCAAAATCATTTTTTGAGCAGTTCCCGCTTTTAGTCTTGAAGATCCGGCAATAACTTCCGGACCGACTTCTGCGCAAATTACAAGTCCTGCTTCTTCTGCAATTCTACCTTTTGAATTGCAGGTTATACCGATTGTTTTACAATTTACGTCTTCTGCTCTTTTCAGAACCCCGAGAAGATACTTAGGGTTTCCGCTTGCTGAAATTACAACGGCAACATCGTTTTCTTTTAGAACTTTTGCATCTTCGTATCCTAAATCAAAGTTATCCTCAGCACCTTCAACTGCCGTTCTGAAGGCTTTGTCTCCGCCTGCAATAATACCATGAACCATATCAGGGGCTACGCTGAATGTCGGCGGGCATTCGGAAGCATCTAAAATACCGAGTCTGCCTGATGTTCCCGCTCCAAAATAAAACAGTCTGCCGCCTTTTAAAAATTGTTTCGCGATTAAATCAACAGCGGTCGCAATGTTTTCTGTTTCTTCTTCTACGGCAAGAGCAACAAGTTTGTCTTCTTCATTCATTTTTCTGACTATTTCAATAGTCGGGAGAATATCAATATTCTTTGTATTCTCATTTCTGTACTCGGTAATTACTTCACTCATGTTTCCCCCTTATATAATAAACACTAAACCAATTTCAATAAATTAGCCATTTCAATAGCTGCTTTAGCTGCATCTGCCCCTTTATTACCCGCTTTAGTACCTGCTCTTTCAATTGCTTGTTCAATATTTTCTGTTGTAAGAACTCCAAAGATAACAGGAACTTCTGTTTGAAGGCTTACTTGTGCAATTCCTTTTGAAAGTTCTGCACTAACATAGTCAAAGTGAGCTGTAGCTCCGCGGATTATTGCTCCTAAAGTAATAATTGCGTTATATTTTTGTGTTTTTGCAAACTTCATTGCCGCAAGAGGAATTTCAAAAGCTCCCGGTACTTTTACAATATCAATATTTTCTTCTGCAACTCCGTGACGTTTAAGTTCGTCCAAAGCTCCTGACAGAAGTTTAGAGCCTATAAAATCGTTAAATCTGGATATAATTATACAAAATTTTTCACTGCCTGCAACAAGTTGTCCTTCGTAAGTTTTCATAATATTCTCTCCTGTTGAGCATATTATACGATACTTATGGCTTTTTTACAACTGTACGTAACGATTATTTTACCAAAAAACAAAGGATTGATTTTTATGTCAATCCTTAAGTTTTCAGAAATTTAAACAAAGAAAGGTGAAAATATTTTATAGAAAATATAGACAGACGCTATTATCAAAAGTCCTCCACTTATTTTTAAAAGCCAGTCAGAGAACTTGTAAAAGCCTTTCCAGTTTTTAAGATGGGAAGTTAAAAAGCCCGCAAGTATAAGAATTAGTCCCTGACCGAGTGAGAACAGGAATAACATTAATATTGCCTGCGTAATACTTGCTGATAATGATGCAAATGCCATAATTCCTGCAAGGATTGGTGTAGAACATGGTGTTCCTGCAAGAGCAAATATTCCGCCTAAAATAATCGGGTAAAGGAACGTATTTGTTCCGTCATTTTTAGGCATTTCTTTTATCATTACAGGTAGCTCAAAATCAAGTACCCCAATAAGTTTTAAGCCCATAACCATAATAATGCCTGCAAGAAATATCCCGAAATATCCTCCTGCAAACGATATAAAAACTTTACCGGTAATTGCACATATTATTCCTATTATAGAAAATACAATTGCAGTTCCAAATACGAAAAATAACATTTGTATAAATGTTTTTAAAGGCTTTGCATCAGAATATCCGCCGATATAACCGATTATAATCGGAAGCATTGCAAGCGAGCAAGGTGAAAGTGAGGCTATAAGCCCTCCAAAGAATGATAAAGCGAATAATAACGGTAAACTCCCCTGTTGTGTGAATAAACTAATATAATTCTCCATTATTATTCAAGCCCCTGTAAGTATTTGTCCATTTGTTCTTTTGCAACCGCACCTTCAATTCTTTTAACCTGTTGTCCATTGGAGTTTAAAAGGATTATTGTTGGAACGAGGGTTACATTATATTTTTTTATTTGTTCTTCATTAAAAGAATTCTTATCCTGTACTTGAATTTCTGTTAAAATAATTTTATTTTCATATTTTGGAAAAATTTCTTTAAAAACTTTGTTCATAGTCTGGCAGTCAAGGCACATTGCTGAAGTAAATTTAATTACTTCCGGTTTCCCGGCTTCAATTGTTTTAGCCGTTGTTGAATTTGTCATTGTAAGCATCCAGTAAGCTAAAAGTGGTAATGCAAAAATTAATGAAATAATGATAATATTTTTTTTCATTGGAAAGTTCCTTTCTGTTTAATATTAGCATAAACTAAAAAGGATTTTTTCAAAACCTCAATCGGGTAATTTTAAAGTATTATACATCTTCCGGGATGTAAAAGTTTGCTTTTGACAAAAGTTCTCTTGTGTGTTCGTAACAGCAAGATTTATGACATATTGTCTGATATTCTCTTACAATATTTAATACATCGTCAACCGACATTTTTATAATTCGTCTTTCTCCTTCAATAATTCTAGCCATATATAAATTCCTTTCAATTTATTTTACGGCTGTTGATGTCTGAAACTTTAAAAAATCCAATTTCTAATATAGTTTTTTTTGTTCAAATAATAATATAAATATTAAAAAAGACCTCTTAGGTTATAAGAGGCCTTTTTAAGATTAAGAATTACTTATTATTCTTCGTTTTCTCCGCCAAGTTGGAAATCTGGAGCGCCGAACATTCCTTCAATTTCTTCCAAAATTGCAGAAGGTTTTCTTGCCTGATTTCTTTGTGCTACTGCACGTTTTCTTTCTTCGCGTTCTCTTTCTTCATTCGCATTTGACAGATGGTGGAAACCTGTACCTGCAGGTATTAAACGACCGATGATAACGTTTTCTTTCAAACCTCTCAATAAGTCTCTTTTACCTTCTACAGCTGCTTCTGTAAGAATTCTTGTTGTTTCTTGGAATGAAGCTGCTGAAATGAAGCTTTCAGTATTCAATGAAGCTTTGGTGATACCTAACAGCATGTATTCACAAGTTGCAGGAGTTCCGCCTTTTTCTTCGACTTCATGATTTTCTTTTTCAAATGTCTGCATTTCAACAAGTTCACCTGGTAACAATGTTGTATCACCGGCATCCACAACTTTAACTTTCTTAGTCATTTGTCTTACGATGATTTCAACGTGTTTATCGGCGATTTCTACACCTTGTGAACGGTATACGCGTTGTACTTCGTCTACAAGGTATTGTTGTGCAGCTTCAGGACCGCAAAGTCTGATTACGTCGTGCGGATTTAAAGGACCGCTTGTTAAAGGCTGACCTTTTGTGATTTTTTGTTTATTTTGAACAACGATGTTAGCATCTATTGCGTATTTGATTTCAGTTCTGCCGTTGTCTGTTACAAGATACAATCTCGGCAAATCTTCATCAGTTTCAATTTCTGCAATACCGTCATCTTCTGCTAAGATTGCGCAATCTTTAGGTTTACGACCTTCAAGAAGTTCTTCAACCCTCGGAAGACCTTGAACGATATCGCCTGTTTTTTGTCTTTCAAATACAAGTGTTGCAATGTTATCACCGCGCAGAACAAGTGCTCCGGCTTCTACCTGTAACATTGTACCCGGGCTGATTAAGTAAGGACGACCGTTTCTGATTGCAATCTCTCCTTTGTTAACAGCTGTTACAACACCTGAAACAGTTGATTTTTCACCACTGTCAGCCAAAATTGAATCTAATCTTACAAAGTCTCCTTTTTTCACATTAGCTTTGCCTTTTACAGGTAATATTGTTTCGTAAGTTTCACTTGTTAACAACAATCTTCTTGTGTCTTCTTTTTCTGATTTTATAGAAGCAACACCGTCGTTAATTGCTAAAACTTGAGTTTTTGCAACAGGGGTTTTAGGATCAATAATTTGACCATCTTTTACAAGAAGTTCTGTTTGGAGTGAGGACATTGTTTTTGTGTTGCCTTCAAATTCACGACGAACTATTAAGTTTTCAAGAACAACAATTCTCAAGTTTTCTTTTTCATCAAGTTCAACCATACCTTTAAGGTGTGACAGATATCCTTGCATTTGAAGAACCAAACTTGTTCTTGTAATTGTTGAGCCGTCGAGATTTCTTACTCTGGCACCGTCTTTATACTGTAATTGAGTAACAGGAACGATGTCAATTAAATTGTCTGAAGTGTTGAATTTAATTGAAACATTTTTCTGTTCCACTTCTAATACCTGAACCGGTCTTATTAAAATTTGGACAGGCTGGTTAGAGATGTTGTCTTCATCTAATGAAAGACTTGTATCAAGTTCTTCATCCAAATCGTCAATATCGATGTCATCAATTGATGAATCCATAATTGTAACGATGGATGTTTCTTTTGCTTTAATACCATCCGCAATTACTGTTCCCTTTTTAACGACTTCGCCTTCATCAACTTTTAATTCGGAAACACTTGAAAGTGTGTGAACTTCTCCGGGACGGATTGTAATTTCGTGAATAACGTCATTGTATTCTTTGAATTCAACAATACCGTCAATGTGGCAGTATACGTCTTTTACAACTTCAGTACCAGCTGTAACGTGTGTTCCATTTTCAACCATTTTCAAAGAAGAATCTTTGTTAATCTGGTGAATTTCTTCCGGAATAAATACTACAGAACCCGGTTTTGTAATAATTTGATTTTCATCAACTTCAACATCAACGTATCTGATTTCACCTGATGAAGTAACAGCACATTCATCATCAATAAGTTCTGCGATAATCATACCGTTTTCAACAGTAGTATCTACAGGAGCTTTAACGATATATCTTTCGCCTGTTTTATTGACAGTCCATAACTGTTCTTTTTTAGTTTGTTCAAATGTAGCATTTTCAGGCATTAATGATGCAATAACAATTGTTAATTCTTTACCTTGAACAATTTTCTTGATATTTTTGCCTTCAAATTTAACGTTTTCAATAACTAAATCTTCACCAAAGCGAACTTCTCCGCCGTGTTCACAGATTGTTAATGTTTCAGCTAATTTTTCGCCTTCTTTGATTTTTTCGCCGTCTTTTACAAGAACTTTAGAACCGCCCGGCAAGTTGTAAACGTCACCGCCAAGAACCCAAATAATACCTTGTTTATTCGTAGTTCTTGAGATGTTACCTTGTCTGTCTTTCTTTTCATCAGCTACGAAATCTTCGTATAATACTTCACCTGAAAGATCAGATGTAATATCTTTTGTAGCTTTTTCTGTCAGACGGGAACCGCCTTGAGCTGCCGGTTCAAATTGAGCAAGTTTAAAGCCTTTTTTAACTTGCATTCCGTTAGTAAAGAATACTGTAGAACCTGCAGGAATATGATATTTTTCAGTTCTTTTTTCGCCTTTAATTTCAATATCTGTTTCATAGTTAGAGATATTAACTACATCCCCGTGGCGGGTTCTCAACTCTCTTGTTTTAACGTTTGAAACTACTTCACCGTCTTGTTTTGCAATAACTTCTTTTATAGCATCTTTAACGCCAACGGCACCGCCTGTGTGGAACGTTCTCATTGTAAGCTGTGTTCCTGGTTCACCGATTGACTGTGCTGCAATAATACCGATAGCTTCACCGATATCAACGAGTTTTTGAGTTGTCATTGCCCAGCCGTAACATTTTTGGCAGATACCGTATTCAAGACCGCAGGTCAAACCTGAACGAACTTTTAATTCTTGAAGATTTAAGTGTTTAACTTTTTGAACATCTTCTCTGTTCATTGTAGTCCCTGCTTTAACAAGAACTGTGCCGTCTGTATCAACGATATCTTGAGCAATTGTTCTGCCTAAAAGTCTGTCGATTAAAGGAACAATTACGTTATCACCGTCTGTAATCGGTTTCATGTTAATTGATTTTGTAGTATGGCAGTCATCTGCGCGAATAATAACATCTTGCGCAACGTCAACCAAACGTCTTGTCAAATAACCTGAGTCGGCTGTTTTTAACGCTGTATCTACAAGCCCTTTTCTTGCACCATAAGATGAAATGATGTATTCTGTAACGGATAAGCCTTCTTTAAAGTTTGATTTAATCGGCAAGTCAATGATTTGACCTTGTGCGTCTGCCATCAGACCTCTCATTCCGACAAGCTGAGATACCTGTGATAAGTTACCTCTCGCACCTGAGAATGCCATCATATATACAGGGTTTAATTTATCAAAGTTTTCAACTACCTGAGAGGTTAATTTTGCGGTTGTTTCAGACCATGTGTCGATAACTTTTGTGTATCTTTCAACTTCCGTAATTTCACCTTTAAGGTATCTGTTTGTAGATTTTTCGATTTCTTTTTCGGCATCTTTAAGCAGCTCTTTTTTTACTTCCGGAACTTGTAAGTCTGCAATAGAAATTGTTGTACCGGATTTAGTAGCATACTTGTAGCCAAGGTTTTTAAGGCTGTTAGCCAATTCTGCGGTTTTAGCGCCGCCAAACTCCAGATACATTTGTGAAAGCAAATTGTTTAAACCTTTTTTATCCATTTGCTTGTTAATGTAATCTATTGTTTTTTTACCATGCGTGTATGTTGTTTCCATTTATATCTATCCTTTTTTTATAACATAGCTTATTAGTTTTTAGGAGAGGAGGAAGATTTATTTTATTACAAACATTTGCCTTCCTAGCCTCTTGCCTTCTTACCCTCCGGCTTAAGCCAGAGCATTTCTTACAGCTTCGTTGAAGATAATTCTTCCTGCAGTTGTTTCAATTCTTTCGCCGTGTTCGTCTCTTACAACGATTTTGTCGTGAAGCTCGATTACACCGACTTCAAGAGCTGAAATTGCATCTTCAAAGTTGTAGAAATATCCTTTAGGATCCATTTCAGGATTTTTCAGGATTGTCAGGTAATACATACCCAATACCATATCCTGTGTCGGAGTGATAATAGGTTTACCTGTTGCCGGAGCTAAAATGTTGTTAGTTGCTAACATTAACATTCTTGCTTCTGTTTGGGCTTCAATTGATAAAGGTACGTGAACAGCCATTTGGTCACCGTCGAAGTCAGCGTTGAATGCTGTACATACTAACGGGTGAAGCTGGATTGCGCGGCCTTCTACCAATTTCGGTTCAAATGCCTGAATACCCAGTCTGTGAAGAGTCGGGGCACGGTTTAGTAATACAGGGTGTCCGTCGATTACTTCTTCTAATATATCCCATACGATTGCTTCTGAACGTTCTATTTTCTTTTTAGCTGATTTAATGTTTTGAACGTAGCCTCTTTCAATCAATTTATTAACAACAAATGGTTTAAATAATTCGATTGCCATTTCTTTCGGTAAGCCGCACTGGTTCAATTTCAATTGAGGACCTACAACGATAACTGAACGGCCTGAGTAGTCAACACGTTTACCTAATAAGTTTTGACGGAAACGACCCTGTTTACCTTCAATAATATTAGATAATGATTTTAATGCTCTGTTGTTAGGGCCGACAACGGTTCTTCCGCGTCTGCCGTTATCGATCAGGGCATCAACAGCTTCCTGTAACATACGTTTTTCGTTTCTTACGATGATTTCAGGAGCACCCATTTCCAATAATCTTTGTAAACGGTTATTTCTGTTGATTACACGTCTGTATAAGTCGTTCAAGTCAGATGTAGCAAAACGTCCGCCGTCCAATTGAACCATAGGTCTTAAATCCGGAGGAGTTACAGGAAGTACATCCATAATCATCCAGGTCGGATCTGTTTCTGATGAAATCAATGAATCCAATAATCTTAAACGTTTAATTAATTTGCTTTTCTTTTGAACTGATGTAACATTTCCTGCTAATTCAGTTCTGATTTCTTCAGCGAGCTCTTTTGTGTTAACTTCTGAAAGAAGTTCTTTAATAGCTTCTGCACCGATACCTACTTTTAGTTCAGAATCTTCGTGTTCAGCCATATAATCTTCATATTCTTCTTCAGATAATAATTGTAATTTTTTGAATTCGCTGTCAGCCGGATCAAGTACTACATAGTTGTTGAAGTAGATTACCTGTTCCAAATCTTTTAATGTCATATCCAAAAGTAAGCCTAAATATGAAGGAATACCTTTTAAGAACCAAATGTGAGAAACAGGAGCTGCTAATTTAATGTGTCCCATTCTCTGGCGTCTTACTTTACTGTCTGTAACTTCAACGCCGCAGCGTTCACAGATAATACCTTTGTGTCTTACTCTTTTATATTTACCGCAATAACATTCCCAGTCTTTTGAAGGTCCAAATATTCTTTCGCAGAACAAACCGTCACGTTCCGGTTTTAATGTACGGTAGTTAATTGTTTCCGGTTTAGTAACTTCGCCGTAAGACCATTTAAGTATTCTTTCCGGTGAAGCGATACTAATTCGTATATAGTCAAAATAATCTATGCTTGTTGACATTTATATCTCCTTTTGTATTGTTAGTTTTAAGAAGTTCGGATGTCAGGAAGTCTTAGAGGGCCGGCTATTTTCATATAGTGCCCTCTTGCCTTCTGAGCTTCCTATAAATCTCCGAATGTAGTCGGTGTTTCAAAGAAGTTAATATTTAATAACTCTGAGTCCATATCTGACAGGACACGTCTTGGAGCTGATTTTCTCAAATCATCCATATCAGTCATTAAGTCAACTTCCGCACCGTCTTTTTTCGCTACCGTAATATCCAAACCGATACTTTGCAATTCTCTTACAAGTACTTTGAATGATTCAGGAATACCCGGTCTTGGAATGTTGTCACCTTTTACGATTGCTTCATAAGCTCTATTTCTACCGTTAACATCATCGGATTTGATGGTTAACATTTCTTGAAGAGTATAAGCAGCACCGTAAGCTTCCAATGCCCAAACTTCCATCTCACCAAATCTTTGACCGCCGAATTGAGCTTTTCCGCCGAGAGGCTGTTGTGTAACAAGTGAGTATGGGCCTGTAGAACGTGCGTGAATTTTGTCGTCTACAAGGTGGACAAGTTTAAGTATATAAGAAAGACCTACAGCAACAGGTTCGTCAAATTGTTCCCCTGTTCTTCCGTCGATAAGTCTGACTTTACCGTCTTCATTTACCCAATCACAGCCTGAAGCTTTAATACCTTTAAGTAATTCAGCTTTTGTTGCTCTTTCTGATTGGTTATCGCCGTATCTTTCGTCGAAAGACGGTGTTTCATAGTAGTTGCCTGTCAAGTATGCTGCCAAACCTAACAATAATTCATAAGTTTGGCCAACGTTCATACGAGAAGGTACACCTAGAGGGTTCAATACGATATCTACAGGGGTTCCGTCAGGCAAGAACGGCATATCTTCTTTTGGAAGAATTCTTGATACAATACCTTTGTTACCGTGACGTCCTGAAAGTTTATCACCTACAGAAACTTTACGTTTTTGAGCGATGTAAACTCTGATAACTGTATTTGCTCCCGGCGGTAATTCGTCACCTTTTTCTCTGTCAAATACTTTTACGTCAAGTACTCTTCCGCCTTCTCCGTGAGGAACTCTTAATGAGTTATCTTTTACATCTCTTGCTTTTTCAGCGAAGATTGCTCTTAAAAGTTTTTCTTCCGGCGGATGTTCAGATTCACCTTTCGGTGTAACTTTACCGACAAGAATATCATCGGCATAAACTCTTGCACCGATACGAACAATACCGCGTTCATCCAAGTGTCTCAAAGCATCTTCTGAAACATTCGGAATTTCACGAGTAATTTCTTCAGGTCCGAGTTTAGTTTGACGAGCGTCTATTTCTAATTTTTCAATGTGAACTGATGTGAAGATGTCATCGTGAACGCATCTTTCTGAAAGCAGGATAGCATCTTCGTAGTTATAACCTTCCCAAGGCATATACGCAACAATTACGTTTTTACCTAATGAAAGTTCGCCGCAGTTTGTAGAAGCACCGTCTGCTATTACATCACCTTCTTTAACTTTATCGCCTTCTTTAACTAAAGGTTTTTGGTTAATACAAGTGTCCTGGTTACTTCTTACATACTTCATTAATGTATGAACATGCGGTTTGTTATGAGTATCGCGAATAATAATTTCTTCCCCGACAACTCTTTCAACAACACCGTCACAAGCAGCAACTACAACCATACCTGAGTCTTTTGCAGCTCTTTTTTCCATCCCTGTACCGACAACCGGTCTTTGAGTGATTAAAAGAGGGACTGATTGACGCTGCATGTTTGAACCCATAAGTGCACGGTTAGCATCATCGTGTTCAATGAACGGAATTAATGAAGTCGCAACAGAGATAATCTGAATTGGAGAAACACCTACAAAGTCAACTTTGCTTGATTCACCCATTGTAAATTCTGATCTGTAACGAATTGGTACGTATTCATCCTTAATTGTATTATCAGGATTTAACTGAATATCTGCAGGAGCGCAACGGAATTCTTCGTCTTCGTCAGCTGTCATATAAACAACTTCATCTGTTACTTTACCGTCTTTTACAACAAAGAACGGAGCTTCGACAAAGCCATAGTCATTAACTTTTGCGTGGGTTGCCAAAGAACCGATCAAACCAGCGTTCGGACCTTCAGGAGTCTCAATAGGACAAATACGTCCGTAGTGTGATGGGTGAATATCACGAACAGCAAAGCCTGCGCGTTCTCTCATTAAACCGCCTGGTCCTAATGCTGAAATACGTCTTTTGTGAGTTAATTCAGCCAGCGGGTTAATTTGGTCCATGAACTGAGATAACTGTGACGAACCGAAGAATTCTTTTAATGAAGCTACTAAAGGTTTAGTGTTCAGTAAGTTCAGCGGAGTTAAAGTTTCAGAGTCTTGTAAAGTCATTCTTTCTTTAACAATTCTTTCAATTCTTGAAAGACCTACTCTGAATTGGTTTTGTAACAATTCGCCGACTGATCTGATTCTTCTGTTTCCTAAGTGGTCGATATCATCAACTGTTCCTTCATCATAAGTTAAGTTAATTAAGTATTCGATTGACGCAACGATATCTTGAACAGTTAATGTTCTTTGATTATTAGGAATATTTAAGTTCAATTTTTTGTTTAATTTATAACGGCCTACACGTCCGATATCGTATTTCTTTTCATCAAAGAAACGAGCTTCCAATATAGAACGTCCGCCTGCAGCTGATGCAGGATCGCCCGGTCTTAATTTTTTGTATACTTCAATTAATGCATCATCTGTAGTTTCTGCAGTATCTTTATCCAAAGTTTTCTTTAAGAATTCAAAGTGTGTGAATAAAGTTTCCATTTCAGAAACAGTGATACCCATAGCTTTTAATAAAGTTGTAGCTAAGATTTTTCTGTTTTTATCAATTTTAACGTAGATTAAGTCGTTAGAATCTGTTTCAATTTTCAACCATGCACCGCGGTTAGGAATCATGGTTGCGTTATATAAACGTTTTCCGGCAGGAGAAACTTCACGTTTGAAGTAAACACCCGGAGAACGAACGATTTGTGAAACGATAACACGTTCTGCACCGTTAACGATGAAAGTACCTTTGTCAGTCATTGTCGGAATATCGCCGATATAAACTTCCTGTTCTTTAATTTCACCGCTGTCACGGTTAACAAGTCTTACCATTACACGCAACTGTTTTGCGTAAGTGGCATCGTGTATTCTTGCTTCTTCAATTGTATACTTTGCATTGTCGAAAGTATAGTTAGGTAAGAAGTGCAATTCCAGTCTGCCTGTGTAGTCTTTAATAGGTGAAAAAGAAAGCAATTCTTCCTTTAACCCTTCTTTTAAAAACCATTCAAACGATTTTTTCTGCACTTCAATAAGGTCCGGTAAATCATCCAAACGAGTATGTGGGATACCCATTGGTGTTACTCTTTCTGCATATTTTGTGTTAGACATTAATTCACCTCGTCTATGTGTACGTACTATATAAAAATCTTTATAAAAAATCTAACTTGAGGCTGTAAACCTTTCATTTTACTGAATTTCAGTTCAATGAACAAATCATGTTTTTCTTAATTTAGGCATAGTACACCTAACTTAAATTTTAACATGTTACTTAATCATAATACATCAATTTCCGTCGTCAAGAAAATATCGCTTAATTTAAAAAAATATGTTAAAATTTTGTTACAATTCTTTTTGATATGGGTAAAAGCTTGAATATGTTTGCTTTTCGGTGTCAAGACTGTACTTTAATTCATTTCATAATATGATAATATAAACTAGAGGAGTATATATGAAAAAAATTATAATTTTATTTTGTTTGTTAATACTTGGAAAAGCTGGATTAGCAGCGGATATTGAGCCTTTGAAAAATGTTGAAAATGTACCTGCTGAAATTGTTCTTACCGGAAATCTTGTTTTTGACTGGTTAGATATTTCACAGGTTGAAAGAGATGCGGTTATTGATAAATACAAAAGTGAACTTTTTGATGAAAATACTGTTTATAAATACAAGAAAAAGGTTTTCAGAGCAGAGTATAAAGACTTTTTGAAAGATAAAGATTACAAACGTCATTATATGCTTGTGAGAAATGGAGTAAAAGAAACAGATAGTGAGAGTTTATGCGGTTTTTATTATAAAGACAATTTGTTAATAAGTTATGCTGTTCAATATAAAAATGATTTGAGAACTGTCTATTATTACGATGCTATGGGAAAATTGAGATATATTGATAAGTTCTCTGAAAATTATCCGAATTTCCCTTATATGTCAAAACAATACAGAGCAAACGGAAGTTTGGTGAGTGCAATTTATTTTATATCTCATGATATGCAATATATGTATGAAGAAGATCAAAAATTTAAAGGAGCATGGTACAAGGACAAAATGTATGATAGATATGCAAAACAGGTTTTAACAAGAACTAACTGGTAAAAAAAGAGAACCTTTTTAGGTTCTCTTTTTTATGGTTTAACTATTGATAAAATATAATTATTGTTAAAGTATTTATTTGCGACTTCTATTATATCTGATTCTGTTACGCTGTTTATTAATTGTGCATATTGGTCATCAAATTTATACCCTCTGCCTGATGCTTCAAACCAGCCTATTGTGGTTGCTTTATCAAGGTTTGTTTCCTGACCGATTATGTAATGCCCTAAAAGCTTATCTTTTGCTTCCTGCAATTCTTTAGAGCCTACAAATTCTTTTTTAAGTCTGAAAACTTCTTCAAGCATTCGGCTTTGTGCATAATTCAGATTTTCAGGGTTTGTTCCGATATAAACAATGAAAGCTCCTTTTAAAGCACTTGATGAATATTGAGAGCCAAGCTGATATGCAAGACCGTCTTTATCTCTGAGATTTTTAAACAGCCGTGAGCTCATTCCGGAACCTAACAGGGAGTCAATAACCTGTAAAGTAGCATAATCTTTACGATTCAATACTCCTGAAGCTTGCCAGCCTATTATAATCCAGTCAGTTTTCAAGTCTTTTACAGATGTCGTAATTTTTTTACCTTCTTGTAATGACGGGATTGAATATTTAGCGTAATCAAACTTTTCACCTTTTTTATTGTTGAAAATTTTTGTAAATTCATTAATTGTTTTTTCTTCATTAACATTCCCGTTTATTGAAATTACAACATTTTGCGGAAAGAAGGCTTTATCATAATAAGCTTTTACATTTTCTCTTGTAATCTGCGGCAATGTTTTTTCCAAAATCTTGTCAGAAACTGAATACGGCGTGTTCTCAAAAATATGCGTTTTGTAATTATCAATTGCTAAATTTAAAGGAATATCTTTGTTTTTTTTGATTGCGTTAAGTTTGTCAGTTTTGGATTTCTCTATTTCATAATCATCAAGAGTTGCGTTGTTGATAAGTTCATTTAATATATCTATTGTTTTATCGTATTCATTTTTTGTTGTGAGTACTGTCAGGTTAAAACTGTCTGCGTTTGCTGACGGTACTGCTTTAATACCGTTGTCTTCCAAAAATTGCGCAAGTTCAACTGATGAATATTTTTTAGTCCCTTTAGTCAAAACTGCTGCGGTTAATTCTGCAGTACCCGGTATTGTTTCAGTGAATCTTCCGCCTTTTGAGAATATACTTATTGCAACTATATCATTAACTTTGTTTGGTGTAAGTAAAAGAGTTGCACCGTTTGCAATTTCATATTTTTTTGTGTTTTTGTTTTCACTGATTAATTTTGCGGGTTGAGCGGGTTTCGTTATATTTGAAATTTTAACTTCTTTGCAGGTTTCAGGTAATACTATTGATACGGCACTTTTGTCTTTTCCGAGATATTTGATTGCAGCACGTTTAACGTCTTCTTGTGTAACTTTTTTGATGTTGTCAAGATATGTTTCGTAATATTTTATATCATCGGTGGTTACGAACGTATAGCCTATTTCCCCTGCTATATTTGAAATAGATTCTCTTTCGTAATATGTATCTCTTTCAATAATGTTTTTTGCAAGCTGTAATTGTTCTTGAGTTACTCCGTGTTTTTGAATATTTTTTATTTCTTCAAAAATGCTTTCTTCAAGTTTTACACACTTATCAGGAGTAAAATTTGCTGATATATAAAATATTCCGTCGTCTTTAAAGCCTGTGTTTACTGCTCCTATTGAATGGGCAAGTTGTTTTTGTTCTTTAATTGTTCTGTAAAAAATTGAGGAGCGTCCATCGCCTAAGATTGTTGAAAGAATATCAAGAGCGTATGAGTCGTTATCATCAATTTTTGTTCCTCTGAAGCCTACTAGCATATATCCTGATTGAGTGTCTGCATAAGCAATGTTTTTAGCCTGCGATGTCAGGATTTTTTCTTTAGGATATACATGTTTTAGTGGCTTTTTATATTCTCCGTTAAAGTCAAACTTAACCTTCTCAATAGCTGATGCGGCATCAACATCCCCAACGATTACCGTAACCATATTTGAAGGGTTATAATATTTATTGTAATAATCAAGTATTTGTTCTCTTTGAATTGTGCTTATTATATCTGCTTTACCTATAACTTTTCTTTTGTAAGGGTGATTTGTATAAAGCATATTTACCAGATTGTCGTAAACAAGAGTATTCGGGGAATTTGCATCTTTCATTATTTCTTCGATTACAACTTTTCGTTCTTTTTCAAGCTCTTTTCTTGGAATAAGAGGATGCAAAAGCATGTCAGAATGCATTTCAAGTGCCAAATCAAAGTCTTTAGAAGGAATTGTTACGTAATAATGAGTAAAATCTTTGCTGGTAGCGGCGTTTGTAATTGCTCCTTTAGTTTCAAGAATTTTATCGAATTCACCGGGAGCGTGATTTGTTGAACCTTTGAAGAACAGATGTTCCAAAAAGTGTGATACGCCGTTATTTTGAGAATTTTCGTTTATTGAACCTGTTTTAATCCATGTATCAATGGTAACAATCGGATTTGTTTTAACTTCTTGAATTACTACGGTCTGCCCGTTTTCCAGTTTGTATACGTTGAAATCAGCAGCATTTACTATATTTGCAAAAAATATTGTTATTAATAGAATAATGAGTTTTTTCATCTTCTCCCCTTACCTTCTTTTACACATAAACTATATTAAACATAATACAATAAATTTTAATATAGTAAACCTGTTTATATTTATGTAACTTATTGTTATTGCTTGTTTAGTGTTTAATAATTTTTTTCAAAACCGGATAGCAAAGAGCAAGCACACCTAATCCAAGCGCAACAAATACGGATTTTGGGGTTTTGTGTCTTTCTATAGTTTCGCTGTTTTTCATTGATGTGTAAATGTCTTGGTTAAGAATCCCAAAATCTCTGGACGCCTGAACATGGGAGTAGAGAACAGGCTTATTAAAACTGTTCGGTGGAGTGAGAACCCCAACATTTAGCTGCGGGTTTTTCATATTTTGATTTACACTTACACTGTTCTCCATACCTCAATTAAAACAAAACAATTTTAAAAATTGCTATGATTATATATTTATATTAAGCGTGCATGTTGACAAAATTTTATAAATTATTTAAAATGAGAATTATTATTACTTTTATTGAGAACTATGAACTATTCAAGACAAAGAGAAATTATACTGGAAACATTACAAGCTAACGTTGTTCACCCGACGGCAGAATATTTATACGCGGTATTGAAAGCTAAAGCTCCTAATATAAGTTTGGCTACTTTGTATCGGAATTTAAATCAGCTTGCAGATAACGGTGTAATTAAAAAAATTGACGGGTTGGAAGCTCCATCTCATTATGACCATAATACTCATGAACATTATCATTTTATATGTGATGAATGTAAAAGGGTTTTTGATGTAAGTTCCGATGTCGCGCCGGATATTGTTCGAAAAACAGAAGAAGAAACCGGTTTTATTGTAAAAAAACATGATATAATATTTAATGGTATATGCAGAGATTGTCTTGAAAAAATTAAAGAAAGCAATTAAAATAGCAGTGTAACTGTTCAGGAAAGGAGACTAATATGGAAAAATATGTATGCACAGTATGCGGATATGTTTATGATCCGGAAGAAAATGACGGAGTTAAATTTGAAGATTTAGCTGACGATTATGCTTGCCCTCTTTGTGGAGTTGGTAAAGATTTATTTGAAAAACAATAAAAAGCAGGATTTATAATATAAAAAGTCTTTGCTTTTAGTAAAGACTTTTTATTTGTGCTAAAATGTTTATTGTGTTTGTTAATATGAGGAAATATTTTGAACGTTAAAGGTACTGAAACAGAGAAAAATTTACTACACGCTTTTGAGATTACAGCCAAAAGAAGAGCGGAATATGAAATATATTCATTGATAGCAGAAAAACAAGGGTACAAGAATGTTTCTGAACTTTTGATGCGTTATGCAAACCATGAAAAAGAACATTCAAAATTGTGGTATAAATGGGTGAAAAGTAACAGTGGGAATCTGCCTAACCTTCTTGATTGTATAACTTTAGCATTGAGTCAAGAAAAGGAAGAAATTGAAGGTATATATGAAAAATATGCTTCAACGGCAAAAGAAGAAGGTTTTGAGCATATAGCAGGACTTTTAACAAATATAGAAAATATTGAAAAAGTTCACTATGACAGATTAAGAAAATTGATATTGAAACTAGAAGATAAAACAGATGCAAATAGTGACGGAACTTATAACTGGGTTTGCAGTACCTGTGGTGCGGTATTTGTTCAGAAAGAAGAACCCGAGTATTGTCCGTTATGTTTGAAAGAAGAAGTATTTTTTTATAAACAGCCAAATAAATAGTAAAGGAGAAATAATTAAATGAAATTTCAGGAAATTAAAAACAATATTTTTTATTGCGGATTGAATGACTGTGACAGAAGAATTTTTGATGAGTTAATTCCTCTTGAGCATGGTACAAGCTATAATTCATACCTTGTAAAAGGTTCTGAAAAAACAGCAATAATTGATACAATGTATCCGCCCAAAACTAAGGAATATATGAAAAGACTTGTTGAAAATCAAGTTGGAAAATTAGATTATATTATTGCAAATCACGGTGAACAGGATCACTCTGGTTCTATTCCAGCACTGCTTGAAAAATATCCTAACGCTATTGTTTTAACAAATCCTAAATGTGCAGAAAATATTAAATCAATGCTTCATGTTCCAGATGAAAAAATCAGAGTAATTGCAGACGGCGAAGAAGTTTCATTAGGGGATAAAACTCTTAAATTTATCTTTGCCCCTGGTGTTCACTGGCCCGATACAATGTTTACTTACATTAAAGAAGATAATGTTATTTGTACTTGTGACTTTTTAGGCGCACATTATACTTTCTCTGATGTTTTTGCTCAGGAAAGCAAAGAGCTTGAACACAGTGCAAAACGTTATTACGCTGAAATTATGATGCCTTTCAGAATGATGTGTAAAAAATATACTCAAATGATTAAAGATATGAATGTTGATATGGTTTTACCGAGTCATGGCCCTGTTTATACAAGACCTGATTTTATTTTAGACTTGTATGCAGATTGGACTGCAGATACGCCTAAAAATCTTGTTGTAATGCCTTATGTTTCTATGTATGAAAGTACAAAAGAAATGGTTGATTATCTTTCTGACAGATTAAATGAAAAAGGCATCCAAACATTTAAATTTGATATTGTAGATGATGATTTAGGTGATCTTGCAATGTCATTAGTAGATGCCGCAACAATTGTTATGGGAACATCAATGGTTCTTGCCGGACCTCACCCTATGGCAGTAAATGTTGCATATCTTGCGGCAGTTTTAAGACCAAAAGCGAAATTCGCTTCCCTTTTAGGTTCTTATGGCTGGGGCGGTAAGCTATTTGATTTGATTGCTCAAATTCTTGCTCCGTTGAAACTTGATGTTATTGAACCGTTGCAAATTAAGGGTAAACCGACTGAAGAAGATTTGAAAAAGCTTGATGCAATGGCTGAAAGTATTTACGAAAAACATAAATCAATCGGTTTGGTATAAATGAAAAATAAAAAGGCGAATTATAAAATTCGCCTTTTTATTTAAATTTGTTTTAAACAGTCAGAGAATATTTTCTGACTGTTTAATTTCTAAGCTTCTACCTGAGCTTTCGCAAAAGAGTCAGAACTTCTTGAATTGATTTCATTTTCTACTTTTGAGATGAATTCATCAACGCTCATTGTTCCAACCTGTCCGATTCCGCGAGCTCTAACGGCAACGGAATTTGCTTCAATTTCCTTATCACCGATTACACAGACGTAAGGAATTTTCTTATCCTGTAAGCTTTCTCTGATTTTGTAGTTCATGCTTTCTGAACGGTCATCAAGATTAACTCTAATACCTGCTGCACGCATTTTTTTGTAAACTTGTTCTGCAAAATCAATGTGTTTTTCGTTGCTGATTGGAACAATTGCAACTTGTGTCGGAGCAAGCCAAGTCGGGAACGCACCTGCATAATGTTCAATTAAGATACCATGGAAACGTTCCATAGACCCGAAGATTACACGGTGAAGCATAACAGGAGTTTTCATTGAACCGTCTTTGTCTTGATATTTGATATCAAATCTTTCAGGTAAGTTAAAGTCTAACTGAATTGTTGCACATTGCCATGTTCTGCCGATTGCATCTTTTACCTTAAAGTCAATTTTAGGGCCGTAGAATGCACCATCACCTTCGTTGATATCATATTTCATTCCGCGTCTGTCCATAGCTTCTTTTAAGCCTGCTTCAGCTCTGTTCCAGTTTTCGATTTCTCCGACAAAACTTTCAGGGCGTGTTGACAATTCAACCTCAAACTTCATATTGAAGATTGCCATTGTATCAGCTACAAAGTCGATAATTTCGTTGATTTCATCTACTAATTGTTCAGGTGTACAGAAGATGTGAGCATCGTCTTGAGTGAAACCTTGAACACGTGTTAAACCTGATAGAGCACCGGATTTTTCTTTTCTGTATACAGTTCCCAGTTCAGCCATTCTCAAAGGTAATGAGCGGTATGAATATCTGTTTGCCTGATAGATTAAAATATGGAACGGGCAGTTCATTGGTTTTAAAATGAATTGTTCGTCAGAATCCTCATCTTTTTGGATAAAGAACATATTTTCACGGTAATGATCTGCGTGACCTGATATTTCCCACAACTTTGATTTTGCAATGTGAGGAGTATTAACAATTACATAACCACGTTTTCTGTGCTCGGTTCTCCAGTAATTTTCAATTTCTTCTCTTACAACAGCCAAATTTGGATGCCATAATACAAGCCCGCCGCCTAATTCATCTCTTGTTGAGAACAGGTCAAGCTTTGCTCCGATTTTTCTGTGGTCGCGTTTTTCTGCTTCTTCAATAAAATGTAAGTAATCCGCTAAATCTTCTTTACTCCAAAATGCAGTTGCATAAATTCTTTGAAGCATTTTATTTTTGGCGTTGCCTCTCCAGTATGCACCTGCAACCTTTAATAATTTAATAGCATTTGCTTTAATATATGATGTATTTGGAAGGTGAGGTCCTGCACAAAGGTCGTTAAATAACACATTTCCGTCTTTGTCTTTTGTAAGGTACAAAGTCGGATTGTCATTCCTGTGTTCTTCAAGAAGTTCTGCTTTGTAAATCTCGCCTTCAGCTTTAAATTCTGCAATTTGTTTGTCAACATCAGGTATTACGTATTTTTCAAATGAAAGATTTTGTTTCACAATATTTTTCATTTCTTCTTCGATTTTAACCAAATCTTCCTGGGTAAAAGCATGACCATCGGTTAAATCAAAGTCATAATAAAAGCCGTTCTCTACAGCAGGTCCGATAGCTAACTTTGCATTCGGGAAAAGCTTTTGAACTACTTGAGCCATGATGTGTGATGTTGAGTGTCTTAGAACACTTAAAGTTGATTCGTTTTTTTCCATTTCTATCCTTTCCGGTCAACGATAACATTCGAAAGACCAATAACGGGGTGGATCCCCCTAACTGACTACAATCAACTTTATACTACTAATATAGAGGAATTACAAGCTATGAATTTTTATTTCCAAAAAGTTTTACACAAGCTGCAGAAATTATTGCTGCTGCTCCTCCTGTAATTAAAGCCCATTTAGTTTTGCCTGTTTGCGGTACATATTTTTTGATTGAATCAAAAGAAAGGTCTTGCAACACATTATTTATAATAGGTTTAAAATCTTTTTTAGCAGATTCTAGCATATCTTTTTTATGTAGGAAGCCATTTTTTTCAACTTTTGTTAAATTTTTATATAATTCTAGTTCTTTATTTGTTACATTAATTGCAATATCTCTTGAAGATTTAAACATATCAATAGTTGCGTCATTAATTGGATTAGGTGCTTTATATCCATCTTCTCCGATTGCATCAACGATATCTTTTTTTACAATATTGATAATATTTTCAGGGAGAATATCTCTTTTTTTTATTTCGTTGAAATATTCTTCTAAAGAAATGTTTTGGCCTTTCTTATTAGTTAAGTAATTTATAAATGCATCAATTTTTTTGTTTGCATTTTTCGTATCTTTTTCTTGCTTAATTAATTGTTGTTTAAAGTCTGCTGAAGATATTTTATCTCCGGGAAAAGCATTATTTATTCTGACTTCTAAGTTATCTAATACTGCTCTTGCTGGAATAAGTCCCCAAGATTTAGAAACAGCATCTAGAGATTTAGTATTTTGCATATTATCTATAGTTTTGTAAAAAACATCAGAATTTCCACTTAGTAACTCATCTAAATTTTTAGCTGCTCTTGGAGCATATGTTGAACCTGCAATTGCTCCTGCAGTTCCTGCACAAATTCCTGTAGAAATTGCCATTATATTGTTTTGAGCTCTGTTATCTTTATTTTGGACTGGATAGATATGCATACTTAATCTCCTTTGAATTTCATTATTCATTAAAACCTGTAAATATATTTATTGTTATTATATAAATTAAGTTTTTTACAAAAAGTTACATAGCTTTTACAGGCATGAGAATTTTTTGTTATTTGTTATAAAATATCATTATTAAAGAAAAGAGGTAAAGAAATGAACACAGCAGTATTGGTAGGCAGAGTCGGCCGAGATGCCGAAATAAAATATTTTGAATCAGGGAAAGTTAAAGCTAATTTTTCTATTGCAGTTAATCGTTGGGATCCGAAAACAAAATCAGAAGTTGCCGATTGGTTTAATATCGACGTATGGGATAAATTAGCTGAATTCGCAGGTGAATATGTAAAAAAAGGTGTTCAGGTTGCTGTTGACGGTAGAATCGGTCAGAATAAATGGACGGATAAAGCTACAGGTAATGAAAGAGAAAATTTCCTTATCATTGCAAGCAGTATTAGATTATTGGGTTCTAAAAGAGATATTGAGCAAGATCAGATATGATAATTAATTCTAATATTGTAGGGATAATTGCAGATGATTTAACAGGTGCTAATGACACTGCTTTACAGTTTCATTTAAAGGGTGCTAATACTCAAATTCTGCTTTCAGATGAGATTGAACCTTTGAATGCCAAAAGTACACAAACCTGGGCAATTTCAACAGAATCAAGAAATGTTAATCCTGAAGCTGCTTATGAAAAAGTTTTGAAAGCTGCAAAAATGCTTCAGGAGAAACTTAATCCGGATTATTTTTACAAAAAAATTGATTCTACAATAAGGGGTAATATTGCTGTTGAAGTTTTAGGAATTCTTTCAGCTTTGGATTATGACGCATCTATTGTACTGCCTGCTTTTCCGGCAGAAGTCAGGACTACAGTCGGAGGTTACCATCTTTTAAGAGGTATCCCGATAGAAAGAACGGAAATAGCTAGAGATCCGCATTCTCCTATTTTTGAATCTCATTTACCTACATTATTAAAATCTCAGATTTTGCCGGAGTATCAGGAACTTATAGGGCAGATTGAGCTAAAAACAGTAATGAAAGGTGCAGGCCCTATTTTGCAAAGGATTAATGAACTTGTGCAGGAAGGCAAAAAACTTATAATTACTGACGCTGTATCAACAGTTGATATTGAACAGGTTGCTCTTGCAATTAAAAAATCTGATTATAAAATTTTACCTTCGGGAACAGCAGCTTTTGCTCAGGCATTAAGTGAATATTGGTTTGCTAACTTTGAAAGTGAACATATTATAAAAACTTTCCCTAGACTTCCAAAGCTTATAATCTCCGGTAGTGCAACTCAAATTACTGCGAACCAGATTGAAAAACTTGAAAATTGTGATGATTTTGACGATATCCTTTCAATTCGTCTTGATTTGAAAACAGTTTTAGAAGGGGTTAAAGAAGATCTTGTAGACAGAGTTGTATCAAATTTGCGTGTTGAAAATGCTGTAATTGTTCATACTTCAAACTTGATTAATGAATTTGATGGTTTTTCTGAAGATTCTTTGAATGCTGAATTAACAAAAACAAATTTGGCTGAAGTTATTACGGACTTTCTTGCAGAATTGACAAGACGTGTTCTTGCTAAGAAAGAAGCTATTTTAATAACTCTAGGCGGAGAAACTTCTTATAAGTGCTGTAGTGCCATAGATGCATATCAACTCCAGTTAATAGATGAAGTAGCTCCGGCAATTGCATTGTCACTTGATCATAATGCTCAATGGATTGTTACAAAATCAGGAAATCTTGGAAATGCAAATACTTTAATAGATATTTTAAGATATTTTGAAACTCACGGTGGTTTGCAAGATGCATAAGATTGCAATAACAACCGGTGATCCTAACGGTATAGGTGCAGAGATTACTATTAAGGCTCTTAATGCTCTTGATATGTCTGAGGAAAAAGTACTTTTGATTTCAAATAAAAAAATACTGGATTTTTACGGGAAACTTAAAAGAGATTATGAAATTTGGGAAATTCCGTATGATGCAAAGGTTGAACCTGGAAAAGTTACTAAGGAAGCAGGAGAGTTTTCGTTTCTTTCCGTCAAAAAAGCCTGTGAAGTAAATGCAAAAGCAATTGTCACTGCTCCTGTTGCAAAAAATGCTTTACATCTTGCAGGTCATAAGTTTAATGGTCAAACCGAAATTTTGCAAAAATACCTTGCGCATGGTAATCAGTTAGCTGAAATGCTGTTTGTTGCAGGGAATTTTAGAGTTTTGCTTTTGACAAGACATGTTGCGCTAAAAGATATTGTCCTTACAAAAGATATGGTTGTGGAAAAAATTCTTAATTTGAAAGACTTTTTTGCGAAACACTTTGGGATTTCTGAACCTAGATTTGCTCTTTGCGGTTTCAATCCTCATTCTGGTGAGGACGGGATTTTGGGGCGTGAAGAAATAGATATTCTAATGCCTGCAGTTAATGAACTTCGCTGCAAGGGTGTGAATATTACAAATCCGCTTCCTGCAGATACATTGTTTATAAAAGTTGCGAAAGAATATTTATTTGAAAACAATAATCATTTCCCCAATAGCCTGACCTCTTGCCCTCAGGATAGCAGGTCTTCTTGTTATGATTGCTGCATTGCAAATTACCACGATCAGGGGTTAATTCCTATTAAAACTGTTGCAGGTGATAAGACTGTGAATATGACAATAGGACTTGATATTATAAGAACATCTCCCGGACATGGTACAGCATTTGATATTGCAGGTAAAAATATTGCCGACGAAACAGGCATGATTGCTGCAATTAAAGAAGTTTTCTATGTTTAAAGTTGATAATCAGGCTGCAATTTCCAGCCATCATATTGGAATAATGCTCCACAGTTTGCACCGCTATGTTTTTTATTACATCCGTGATAATTATTTATTAAATCTATTCTTGGTAAACCGTGACCATACATATACATTCCTGACTTGGCTGTATTGTGAAAGCCGTCACTCAATTTTCCTTTAGTAAGTGTAAAAACAAAACAATCATGACCATATTTATCAGGTTTTTTATTCCCGTTTGTGTCTATATAAAAATGTATATGATCTGAATCATGTCTGACTGCTGTATATGTGCCATCTGATAGTTGAAATTTATAGTAATTGTTATATTTAATATTTTCTACATATATATTGTTTAATCCCGTTATTACTCCGCTTGAATTCCAGCAGCCTTGTGAGGTTTTACAATTTTTAGTAATTTGGATATTTTTTATTATATAAGTTTCAGTAAATTCAGTCACATTCAAATCCCAGTTCCAATTTTCAATATCTCCGTGTTCAGCTTTAGATAATTCTATGGCTTGTGAAAAAATTGAATAATTTTTTTTTAGTTTAGCTATATTTTCTTGACGTTTATTATTTGAAATTATATTAGGTAGCGTTATAGCTGAAATTGTGCCTATAACCCCGATTGTAATAAGAATTTCTGCAAATGTAAAACCTTTATTCATAATGCTCCTTTTAACTAAATGTCTCGTACGAGACATTTAGTTTTATATTAACATATAAATTGGTTTTATGCAAGAGTCAAAGACAAAAAAGAATGAAGAAATATGTAAGCTGTTAGGTAATGTTGTCAAGGTGCAGCTTGGCAAAAAGAAAAAGTCAATTCTTGCATACGAAAGTGATTTGCCGAGAAGTGTTGTTTATTATATTTTAGATGGGAAAAAAGATCCACAGTTAACAACTTTTTGGCGTCTTGCTCTCGGGCTTGGGATGAGACCTTCAGAACTTTTAAGGTTGCTTGAAGATCAAATTCAAGACGGATGGGATATTTTAGAATAATAAATAAAAAACTACCTGCTTTTAAAACAGGTAGTTTTAATTAATTATGTTTTTCTTATTATGCAGCTTTTATGTTTTGCTGTTTATCGTTCCAGAAGTCAACCAGCATTGAGCAGAAGAAGATACTTGAATAAGTTCCTATTGCAATACCCAGTATCATTGCAAGAACGAAGTCTTTAGTTGTTACTCCGCCAAAGAAATACAACGCTAATAGTGTAATTAATGTTGTTAATGATGTATTTATACTTCTTGTTAAGGTTTGGTTTACGGAAGCGTCAACTATTTCGCCAAATGACATTTTCTTTGAATAGTATCTTAAATTTTCTCTTATTCTGTCAAATACAACAATAGTATCGTGAACAGAGAAGCCGATAACGGTTAATATTGCGGTAATGAACAAACCGTCAATCTGAACGTTATAAACAAGCCCTAATATTGAAAATATACCGCATACAAAGATTACGTCGTGCAGTACTCCGAGAATAGCCGCAAGAGCATAATCAAATCTAAATCTGAATGATAAGTATGCTACAATTCCCAAAAAAGCAAGAGTTACTGCAATAAGTGAATTTTTAAATAATTCTTTACCCATTGTAGGTCCGACTGAACTTACTGAAATTAATTCAGGGTTTGAATATTCACCTTTCAATTGTTCTGTAATCTTGTCTTGATCTGTAGAACCTTCATCAATAAATTGTGTTCTTATTGAAATGATTGAATTAATATTTGATTTAGTATTTTTTTGCTGGTCATTGTTTACGTTTAAAATTTGGATGTATGGATTTTCAATTCCGATTTTTTCCAAAGTTTCGCGAGTTTTTGAAACGTCGCTGTTTTCTAATTTTTGTTCAAGTCCGTATTGCAAAATTGTACCGCCTGTGTAATCAATACCGACTTTCATCGGCGCGTGGTTTGCGTAAGTTACACAAGAATAAATCATTGCGATTATACCTGGTACTAGAAGGATAGTTGTTAAAAGCATCCACCACCATCTGTATTTTACAACATGAACTAAATTTTTCTTTCCTGTATTTATCATTTTTTTTTCCTTTTATATTTATTATGTCTTAGAATAAATTTTTTCTTTCGCTTACTCTCTTTTCAGCCTTTCTTATGATTATTTAATCTAAGATACCGAAACGAGCTTTTTCACGTTTTGTTTCTGTTGCTTCGTAGCTTTGTCCGATTTCGTCTTTTTTCAATCCGAATAAGGCAGGATGTTTAAGTTCTCCTGTTCCGAATATTAAGTGCATGAAGTTCTTAGTAACCGTAATAGCACTGAACATAGAAACTACAACACCAATTGCAAGTGTTAATGCAAAGCCTTTTACAACGCTTGTGCCTAAAAGGTAAAGGATTGTACAAGTGATAATTGTAGTCATATTTGAGTCGAAAATACTGGTGAACGCTCTGTCGAAACCTGAATTGATAGCTGTAAACAAGTTTCTTCCGGCTCTTAATTCTTCTTTAGTTCTTTCAAAAATAAGAATGTTGGCATCAACAGCCATACCGATAGACAGGATAAAACCTGCAATACCTGCTAGTGTTAATGTTACAGGAATTGTTTTGAATAATGCAAATAGAATTAAACTGTAGATTACCAGTGCAATGTCGGCAATCAAGCCCGGAACATGATAAAATGCAATCATAAACAGCACAACTGCAGAAAGTCCGATAATACCTGCTTTTTTAGATTTTGCAATACTGTCTGCACCTAATGTCGGTCCTACAGTGTTTTCTTCTACAATTTTAGCCGGAACCGGCAGTGCTCCTGCATTTAAAAGGTTAACCATTCTTTCTGCTTCGTCATAAGCAAAGCCGCTGTCACCGCCTGAAATTTGAGCTTTTCCACCGTAAATAGCTTCGTTAACTCTTGGTGCAGATTGTAATTCACCGTCAAAGAAAATAGCCATTTGCTGACCGACAAGAGCTTTAGTTAAATCTGCGAATTTTTTAGCTCCTGCAGCATTAAATTCAAGTGATACAACCCATTGCCCAGTTGCATCCGTGCTTAATATTGATTTCGCTAAATCCTGTCCTGTTAAACCTGTTGATACCCAGATAGGAGAGCCGTCAGCTGCTTTCCCTTCTTTTTTAAATTCCAGTTGAGCAGTTTCCCCGATAAATGCCTTAGCTTCTTTTAAATCCGTAACATTCGGGATTTCAATTAATAATCTTTTTTCTCCGACCTGTTGAACAACTGTTTCTGCAACCCCGAGTTTATTAACACGCTGCTCAATTGCGAATTGAAGTCTGTTCATAACATCCGGAGTAATTTTTGCAATGTTGTCTGTTGTTTCGGCTTCAAGAATTAATCTTGAACCGCCAACAAGGTCTAAACCTAATTTTGTCGGTTTAACGCAGATGACAGCTATTGAAACAACAGCTACTATCACGATAAACCAGAACATTAAAATTTTGTTTTTCACTTTTTTTACCTCTTTATAAATATTTTTTACTTATTGTTATTATTTTAATAAATGCAAGACATATTTTATAGTCTGCTTAGGCTAATTATGATTTACATCATCAATTACCATGAATAAATCAGTTTTTTCGATTGATGTAAGTTCTGCAAGCGGACTTCTTACATAATCTTCAATTAAGCCTTTATGGGCTAATGCTGCTTTTACCGGGACCGGATTTGGCGCCATGAAGAGTTTTTTGAATGCAGGATAAAGTCTTTTGTGCATATTTACGGCAGCTAAAAACTCACCTGTTTTGTAATTTCTTATCATTGATTTGATTTCTGAACCGAATATGTGGGATGCAACAGATACAACCCCTCTAGCCCCGAGTGACATCATCGGTAAAGTCAAGCTGTCATCACCTGAATATATTGTGAAATCTTCAGGACAGCATAACTTCATTTCCGTAATCATATCCATATCAGGGAAACTTTGTTTTATAGCAACGATATTTTGATATTTTTCTGCAAGTGCTGCAACTGTTTCAGGCAGCATATTAACCCCGGTTCTCCCCGGGATATTGTATATGATTACAGGTAAATCAACACTTTCTGCTATTGCAGAAAAATGTTCAATCATACCTTTTTGAGAAGGTTTGTTATAATATGGTACAACTGAAAGAATTGCGTCTACATCTTCTTTTTGAGCCCATTTAGCTGCCATAATTGCTGTATCTGTACAGTTTGAACCTGCGTTCATAATCACTTTTGCTTTGTTTGCAACGGCTCTTTTAACTGTGCTTAACAATTCAAATTCTTCTTCATGAGTTAAAGTCGGTCCTTCACCTGTTGTTCCTGCAACCAGTAAAGCGTCGCTTCCATGAGAAATTAAATATTTTGCAAGTTCTTCTGCTTTGTTGTAATCAATTTCTTTTTTTGAGTTAAAAGGAGTAACCATAGCGGTTATAACTTCACCAGCGTCATATCTTAAAGCCATATAAAACCTCTTTCCCTTTTCAAGTCTATCCCTATATATAAAAGAATTATAAAACAAAATAAGCAAAAATGCTTAAAATATTAAGTTATTTATTGAAACCGATTAAAATCTATGTTATACTTAAGATTGTAATTAAAATAAATAAGGAGAAGTGGTATGTATAAGTTATTAAAGCACAACGTCGGGGGGGGGGCGCTCTAAGCTTTAGGCAGTTTGTCTATAAGCAGTTAACAAGCGGGGTGGCTTCTAAATGTTTTAATGGTTTTACTCTTGCAGAGGTTTTAGTTACGTTAGGTGTAATTGGGATAGTTGCTGCTCTTACTATTCCGGCTTTGATTTCTAAATACCAAATGAGAGTATTTGAAACAGCTTTTAAAAAACAATATTCTGTTTTAAATAATACACTGGATTTTTTGCAGCTTGAGGAAGGACTTAGAGATTGTTATCTTACGATTGTTTCTTGTCCTACGGAATCTGATCCATATAACAAATGTTATGCAAGTGTAAGTTCAGATTGTCAGGCTATTAAACAAGGAATGATTAATTCGTTAAAGCTTATTCCTATAACAAATGATTTTGAATATCCGAAAAGAGATGATGTATTGGCAGCAGGAGGAGTAGCGGTTAATAGTACTGTTGATTATGATAGATATAGGACTTATAGTGCATATTTGCTTGCGGATGGTGCTGTGGTTATATTTGCAAAACCTGAAGCCGATGTAAATCGATCATATGAAAAACTTGCATTTGTTGTTGATGTAAACGGGAAAAAGGGGCCAAATAAGTGGGGGTATGATGTTTTTTTTCTTTCTTTAACTTTAAATAAAGGAAAACTTAGGCTGACTGATGAATATTCATCTATAGCACAAAAAGGCGGGCGTTTGCCAAGAACAATTCTTTTAAACAGTGATAAAAATATAATTAAAGGTTTAACATGGGACTAATCTTTTCTATGGTTCATATAAGTTAAAGTTTTAGTCTTAATAATGTTTTCGTGTTAAAATTCTGTATATGGATTTAAGGAATTTATCGAGGAAACAAAAAGCATATATCGGAGCTTTTATAGCAATTGTAGGTGTTTTGGCATGGGCTTTCATTTCTGCCGGAGTGATTACTCACAACTTCAACAGAAGTCAGCTTCAAACAGATCAGGATCGACAGGAAGCTTTAATTAACGGTATTATACTTACAGAAACAAAAGATGAAAAAAAATATTGGGAAATATATGGCGAAACTGGAAATTATGACAGTAAAAACGGTGTTGCCATGCTTAATAACGTTGTAGGTAACTTTTATGATGATAATAATGAAGTTTCAATGAGTTTTGAATCTTCAAAGGGGACTTACAACGAAAAAAAAGAACAGATTATTTTGTACGATGATACCTTTATTGTGTTGAAGGATTTGACAACACTTCGTGCAAATAAGCTGGTGTGGTCAGGTAAAGATATTCCGATTGTAGCCCAGGGAAATGTCAGAATTACAAGAAAAAGTGATCTTTTATCTACCGCAAAAAAAGTTGAAATAAGTCCTGATTATGAAAAATTTAAAATTATCGGAAATACTGTTTCCAAAGTTTACAGCGATAAGGAGATTAAGTGAAAAAATTAGTATTAACTTTAATGATAGCTTTATTGGCTGCAGGGTTGACCGTGAAGGCTTCAGACCTTGTGATAGAATCTAAAACTCAGAGCTATAACGAGCAGGAAAATAAATTGAAATTTGAAGGAGATGTGAAAGTTTCTGTCGATGATTTAAAAGTTGTCGGCGATTCTGCAGATGTGAGCATGGATGAAAATCAGAAACTTGATACTGCTACTTTTTACGATAAGCCGTATGCTTACGAGATTAAAAAGAACAAAAAACGCGAAGTTAAAGCAAATATTTTAAAAATGTCTTTGATAACAAAAGTTGTAAAAGCTCAAGGCGATACTCAATCCACTGTATTTGACGGCAAGACTCCCGTTGTTGTTATAAATGCGGATGAACAGGAATATGATACCAAAACAGGTATTATGACTGCGACAGGTGCTGTTACAATTAAATATAAGGATTTAGATACTTTTTCCGATAAAGCCAAAGTTAAAACTGATAAAAACGGTGATTTGAAAGATATTGAACTTATCGGTAATGCAAGAATAAAACAGCAGAGCAATGATTCTTTTGCTGACAGATTTTATTATAATGCAGCTACAAAAGTTCTTACCGCAACCGGAAATACCACTTCAAATGCAATGATGGAAGACGGAACAAAACTTGTTCTGAAATCTAACCGTCAGGAATATATCCAGGATAAAAATATTTTTAACGCTTCAGGGAATGTAAGAGTGTGGTATCAGGATTATTATGCAGTCGGTCCGAAACTTACACTTTATCCTGATAAAGAAGGCAATCCTAATGAAGCTTACTTTACCGGACGTTCAAGCATTACTCAGGGAGTAAGAACAATTTATGCGGATAAAATTAAAATGACAATGAAACCGAAGGATTTCCATGCTGACGGAAACACTAGAACAGTTATTAAAAATATAGGTTCAGGTGATAACGGAGAAAATGAAAACGGCGGAATAGGTTTAGGATTATAATTATGAGTGAAAAAGAAAAAGTTAATAAGGCTTTAGAATTATACAATAAAGGGGAATATCAAAAAGCTATTGATGTTTTCAGTTCTGTCCTTGAAACTTGTCAGGATAATGCTGAGTTATATAATAATATTGCTCTTTGCTATGCAAACCTTGAGGATTATGAGAAAGCAGAGAAATATTACATAAGAGCCCAGGAGCTGAACCCTAAACTTGCACAGGTATATATAAATCTTTCAGATATATATTATAGAAGAAAAGACATGGGAAACGGTATAGGTCTTTTAACAACTGCTATTTGTGAAATTCCTGACAATCTTGTTTTGCGCCATTATCTTGCAAGATTTTATATGGAAGATGCAAGACTTGATTTGGCAATTGACGAACTTGAAAATATTCTGGAAAAACAGCCTGATAATTACGATGTATACTATGATTTGGGCAGAGTGCATTTTGAGCTTGGAAATTATGCAAGTGCTGTTGAAAACTTTGAAAACGTTCTTACATATAAATCTGAAAACCCTTGGATTTATTACTATTTGGGTGAAGCTTACGAGGCAAACGACGAAATTGACAAAGCTCTTTCAAATTATTTGAAAGCTATAGCTCACAATGATTCGTTTTCTCCTGCTTATAAGAAAGCTGCAATTCTCTTTCTTGCCAGAGGGGATTATGACGATGCCCTTGAGTATTTTGAGGATTATATGAATCTCGATATTCCGAAAGAGGAAATAAGTAAAATTAAAGAGTTGACAGAAAGAATTAAGAAAAAACAAAATGGCGAAAAGTAAATACTGGATAGCTTTTTCATCAATAGAAGAGATAGACAGCTCATTTATTCAAAGGCTGTATAACTATTTTGGAGATATTGAAACTGCATTTAACACAAATGATTTGTCTTCAATTGACGGTTTGAGTGTGAAAAAAGCTGAAAATTTTTTGCGTCTTAGAGATAAGGTTGATATTGAAAAAGCTGTTGATAAAGTTGAAAACCGCAATATCAAATATCTTACATTTGACGATGAAAAATATCCTCAGATGTTGAGAAATATAGACAATCCTCCTTCAGTTCTATATTATAAAGGTGACTTGTTCGATTGCAATTTAGAAAAAACACTTGCAGTTGTCGGTTCTCGAAAAGCTACAACTTATGCAAAAGATGCACTTAAAAAGATTATAGGTGAACTTGGCGGAACTGATATTTGTGTCGTTTCGGGACTTGCATCAGGTATTGATACGACTGCACATTATGCAGCGCTTGAAAATAATTTAAAAACAATTGGTGTGATTGCAAGCGGTTTTGACTATACTTATCCAGCAGCGAATAAAGATTTATATAAAAAGATAGAAGAAAATGGCGGAGCTGTTGTAACAGAGTATTATCCGACATTTGAACCTTTGAAATTCAGATTTCCTCAGCGTAACAGAATAGTTTCAGGGCTATCATACGGAACTTTGGTTGCAGAAGCCTCTTTGAAAAGCGGAGCGCTTATTACATCCAATCTTACGCTAGAACAAGGCAGGGAGTTAATGTGCATTCCGGGACTTATTACAAATCCTAACACGGAAGGTATTTATAAATTGCTTAAAAGCGGAGCGGCACTTATAACCTGTGCTGATGATGTTCTTGAAACTCTCGGCTGGGAAGTTAAAATCGAACAGCAAAATTTGTTTACGCTTCCGGATTTAAATGAGGATGAAAAATTAATTTACGAAGCTTTGGAAATTGAAGAAAAATGTGTTGATGAACTTCAGGCGTTTACAAAGTTGAGTATAGATAATTTGTTGATGTACTTGACAACAATGGAGCTTAAAGGGATAATTAAACAAGTTGACGGGGACAGGTATAAGAGAGTAGCTCCTGTTAATTATTCATCATAATAAGAGAGCAGTGAAGAATTAGACGGTATAGAAATGGCAAAGACAGCTGAAAAAAAAGAAAAATCATTGGTAATAGTTGAGTCTCCCGCTAAATCTAAAACTATCAGAAAGATTTTGGGTGACAGTTTTCAAATAGAAGCAAGTTTCGGACATGTTAGAAATTTGCCGACAAAAGACCCTTCAACAGAAAATTTGGGCTTTGATGTCCACAATCATTTTGAGCCAAAGTTTGAAATAATTCCGGGTAAGCAGGCGGTTGTAAAAAAGTTAAATGACCTTGCCAAAAAAGTTGATAAAATATATTTGGCATCCGACCCTGACCGTGAAGGAGAAGCTATTGCCTGGCATGTAAGACAAATTCTTAAAGTGCCTGATGAAAAGATTTTGCGTATAGTATTTAATGAGATTACGCCAAAAGCCGTAAAGTTCTCTGTTGACAACCCGCGCGGAATTGACATGGATATGGTGCAGGCGCAGCAGACACGACAAATTTTGGATAAACTTGTAGGCTACAAATTAAGCCCTGTGCTTTGGAAGCAAATCGGGAATAGAAATCTGTCAGCAGGTCGTGTTCAATCAGTTGCTCTCCGCATGATTTGCGAAAGAGAAGAAGAAATTGAAGCTTTTATTCCTCAGGAATACTGGTCAATTCATGCAAATTTGGACAAAGACGGTAAAACTTTTGATGCCGAACTATCAAAAATTAAAGGTAAAACTGTTGAAAAGACTGTCAAAAATAAAGAAGAAGCTCAAAAAATTGTAGATTTTCTAACTTCGTATCCGTCAGAATTTGATGTTACAAAAGTTACCAAAAAATCAACAAAGCGTAAACCTACAGCACCTTTTATAACATCTACAATGCAAAGGGCTGCGAGTTCAAAGCTTGGTTTTGGTGTTCAGAAAACAATGCAGGTTGCGCAAAAACTTTATGAAGGTATTGAAATTGACGGCACTCCTGTCGGTTTGATTACCTATATGAGAACGGATAGTGTGAGGGTATCAGATGACGCGCAGGCTATGGCAAAAGACTTTATTTTGGGAAATTACGGTGAAAAGTATTATCCTGAAAAGCCTAATGTATATGTTAAAGGTAAGCAGAACGTTCAGGATGCGCACGAAGCTATCAGACCTTCTTATCCTGAAAGAACACCTGAAAGTATAAAAAAATATTTGGATAATGATCAATTTAAACTGTATAAGCTTATTTGGGAAAAGTTTATGTCTTCTCAAATGACTCCTGCTGATGTAGCAAATAAAACAGTTGAAATTACAGCAGGTGATTATACTCTAAAAGCAGGTACAAGCAAGGTTACGTTTGACGGATTCTTAAAAGTCTATAACGATGCGGATGAAGAAGAACAAGAAGCTGAAGCAAAAATTCCTGATTTAAATGAAGGCGATAAAGTTAAATGTCTTAAAGTAGAACCAAAACAGCACTTTACGCAGCCGCCTCCAAGATACAATGAAGCCTCCCTTGTTAAAGCTTTAGAAGAATACGGTATCGGTCGTCCTTCTACTTATGCAACTATTATTACGGTTATACAAACTCGAAAATATGTTGAAAAGAAAGATAAAGCTCTCCATCCGACACTTCTAGGAAGAACTGTTTCAAAACAGCTTGTTGCACAGTTTGCAGATATTATGGATTATAAGTTCACAGCAGGCATGGAAACAAAACTTGATAAAATTGCAGAAAAGAAAGCAATTTGGAATGATGTCTTGCAGGAATTTTACACTCCGTTTATTGAAGAAGTCAATAAGGCTCTTCAAACAGGCGAGCGGGTAAGAATAGAAAGTAAAATTAAATGTCCTAACTGCGGTAAACCTATGGTTTTAAGAATTGGTAAAAACGGTTCTCAATTCCTTGGCTGTTCAGGCTATCCCGATTGCAAGACAATGATGTCTTTAAATGCTTTATCAGAAGAAAGTCTTCAGGAACAATCTAATGAACCTGAAGTTTGCGAGGAAAAATGTGAAAAGTGCGGTTCTGATATGATATTTAAAATAGGACCGTATGGCAAATACATGGAATGTACAAATGAAACTTGCAAGCACCGTAAACCGTACCGAAAATCAACCGGAGTGAAATGTCCGAAATGCGGCGAAGGAATGATTGTTGAGAGAAAATCAAAGCGCGGGACTATATTCTACGGTTGTGATAAATATCCCGACTGTGATTTTACATTATGGAACGAACCAACAGGTGAAACCTGTCCTGAATGCGGTTCTTTATTAGTAAAAAAAGTTTTGAAAAAAGGTGATGTAATTGCATGTTCAAGTATGAAATGCCATTATAAAAAAGATGTTGAAGCTATTGAACAAACAGGCGATTAGACAGTTTGCCGGCTAATTACAAAACTTCAATTGAGAACAAAATATTGTTGAGAGGTTAAAAATGAATCCTGAATTGTATGAACGTTATCTTGCAAAAAAGGCTAAAAAGTTAGGAATTTCCGTTGACGAATTAAAGGCTCAGGGAACATCTTCACCTGTTTCTGAAAATTCGGCATCTTCTTCACAAGAAGTTTCAAGCGTTGGATATTCTGAACCTGTTCAGGAAGAACCCAAATACGTTCAGAGAACTATTCAGGAACAACTTGAAACAGAACAAAATTCTGTACCTGTTCAACAGCCATTTCGCGGAATGCAGCCGGAAACCGTAAAAACAGAAATTCCTTCATATGTATTTGGTCCTTCTAAAATTTCAGAAACACAAAGTTACAACAGTAGTCCGATTAGTCAGCCTGTAAAACCTGAAATTCAAGATACGCGTGAAAATAAATTTGGTCTTATCGGGTATCCACTCGGGCATTCTTTGTCTAAGGTAATACATGAGGCAGGGTTTAGAAGTTTGGGTATAAACGCGACTTATGATATTTTAGAAACTCCTCCCGATAATCTTGTTGATAGGATAAAATGGCTTAAAACAAACGGGTATAAAGGTTTTAATGTAACAATTCCTTTAAAGCTCCCTGTTTCACTGTTTGTTAATGAAGTCGATAATTATGCCGACTTAGCGAGAGCTGTGAATACAGTGTATATTGATGCAGATAAATCTCTAAAGGCTTATAATACAGATGTAACAGGGTTTAAAATGGCAATTCCTTCAGATATAGATTTAAGAGGTAAAAAAGTCGGGATTCTTGGTACAGGAGGAGCAGCTCATGCTGCTTGTGTTGCGTTGACTGAATGCGGAGTTGAAGAAATTGCATTTTTTACACGAAATATTCCAAATTCAATAGAGTTAATGAACTATGTAAGACGAAAATTCCCGTCAATTAATTTTAATGTTTACCAGATTGAAAATATAAGAAATCTCGTGGAATATTCGATGCTTGTTAATACAACCCCAATAGGGATGCTGGGCAAAGCAGGAGATATGATGCCTGTTGATTCTCGTGCGCTTGAAACATTAAGCCGTGATGCTGTTGTTTATGATGTTATTTATAATCCTAAAAAGACTGTTTTGATAAAAGCTGCAGAAAAACTGGGATTACGAACTATTACAGGGCTTGACATGTTGATTTATCAGGCTGTAGCTGCTCAAAAATTATGGTTTAAACAAACTCCGGACTGGAAAGATATGAAAATAGCAGCACTTGAAGCTTTATAAGTCTGAAACCTGTTAAATAAAGATTAAATTTTGCTTAGTTTTTTATCATTGGCTTAGTTATGATTGCAGCAAAAGAACTTTAATTATCTTTCAGTGTCCAAAAATCTTTTTGCAGCATTACCAAAAACGGTATTAACTCTAAACGTCCTACAAGCATATTAAATATCATTATTATTTTTGAAAATCCATGGATGTTGTCAAAATTTGCCATAGGTCCTGTCAAGTAAGTGAAACCCGGCCCTACGTTTCCAAGTGATGTAATGCTTGAACTCAAACCTAATGTTCCGTTATTTTCAACCAACGCTATAATTGTTGCAGATACTGCAAATATTACAAAATAATAAAATATGAATACTACAATTTGACGTACAATTTCAGGGGCTATGGTTTTATTGTCAATTTTTATATTTATTATAGCGTTAGGGTGTAAAATTCTTAAAAGTTCGCTTTTCATTGCTTTAAATACAATCAGCCATCTCACCATTTTAATGCCGCCGCCTGCAGAACCCGCGCATGAACCCATAAACATTACCATAAATAAAAGAAGTTTTGATGTGTAATCCCAGTTTATAAAATCAACGCTTGCACTGCCTGTTGAAGTCGTAATACTGATTACTTGATACAAGGCATCAGTAAATCCCTGAAATACTGTGCTGTGTGTGTTAATTATTAAAGAAACTGTGATTAATAAAGCCATAAGCATTACAAGAAAAAAGTACATCTTAAATTCCTCATTCTTAAAAAGGATTATTGGATTTTTCTGTACAATTGATCTGTATTGAACGTTAAAACTTGCGCCTGCCAAAAACATAAATATCAGCATAATCCAGCTTATATAATTTGAATGATATCCCATTGTACTTTCAGGGTTAGGCGAAAAACCGCCTGCCGCTAAAGTTGAAAAAGAATTACAAATCGCATCAAAGCCGTTCATCCCGCCTGCAATTAATAAAACTATTTGTAAAATTGTCATTCCTGCATAAACTTTCCACAGGGCTGAGGCAGTGTTTCTTATTCTTGGAGTGAATTTATCTTCAGTAGGTCCGGGGGCTTCCGCAAAAAACATTTGCCGCCCGGCAACAGCGAATTGCGGTAAAATTGCAATAAACAGCACTATAATCCCTAAACCGCCAAGCCATTGGGTTAAAGAACGCCAGAAAAAAAATGCCTGTGGATAATCAAAACTTGTAAGAATTGTAGCTCCTGTGGTTGTAATTCCGGAGACAGATTCAAATATAGCATCAAGTGGTGATATCCCGTAAAATAAATATGGAATTCCGGCGATTATTCCGAAAATCATCCATGATACTGCAACAATAAATAATGCTTCAGCTTTTTTAATATCATTTAGATTTTCAAGAGTTGTGGAATTAGGAACAGCTTTTCTAAATATATATCCAAGAGTTATAGAGATAATACCTGCTGTGAAAAATGGCAGTACTGAATAAAAATCATGATAATATAATGCTACGATTACAGGTGTTAATGTTACAAGCCCTATATATATCATTGTTAATCCGATAGCATTTGCAAGATAATTTAAACGCATATTACTTTACCTTAAAAAATTCTTTAATTTCCGCGGCATTATCGGCTGTTGTAAATATTATTAATATGTCATTAGTATTTATAGTAGTATCTCCTTTAGGAATTATGACATTATTTTTTCTTAAAATCACACCAATAATTGCGCGTGTCGGAAATTTTAAATCCATAATTCTTTTGTTGTCAAATTCAGGCAGAACTTTAATTTCCATTACTTCGCCCTGTCCTTGTTCAACTGTTGCAAGAATATCAACATCGTTTTCTAATAAATCATTTTTTACTTCGTTAATCGCAGAATTTTTAGGTGAAATTGCAACGTCAATTCCTACTTTTTCAAACAAAGGTATGTTTAAAACTTTTGCAACCCTTGCAATTACTCGTTTAGCTCCGAGTTGTTTCACAAGCAGTGAACACAAAAGATTTCTTTCATCATTGTTGGTAACGCTGATAACAGCATCAACTGTGCCGATTTCTTCTTCATCAAGCAGTTTTAAATCTGTGCCGTCACCGTTTATTACAAGAGTATGTGACAGTTCTTCTGCTAAAATTCTGCATCTGTCATAATCTTTTTCTATAATTTTTATTTTTACTTTAAGCTTTTCAAGTGTTTTTGCAAGCATCATTCCAACATTGCCGCCGCCAATGATTGCAACAGATTTTACAATTTCTTTTTCATGGAAAAATGTTCCGGCAAGAATATCCAGCGAATGAGATGTTCCCATGAATATAAGCTTGTCGCCGTCATTAATTTCAGTTTCTCCGTTAGGAATAAAAAGCTGACTTTCTCTCGTTAATCCAACCATTAGAGTGTCTTTTGTAAAACCGCAGTCTTTAACTTTTTTCCCGACAATAGGAAGGTGGGATTTAACTTTGTATTCAAGAAGTCTGGCTCTCCCATCCGCGAAATTTTCAACGTCAAGAGCATGAGCCACCGTTACGATGCGAAAAATTTCCTGAGTAAGCAATTCTTCAGGCCATATTATATAGTCAATAAAGAAGTCGCAAAAGTTTTCGCTGTTTTTTTCAAAATTAAGAGTTTTTTTGTATTCTTCTCGGCTTACAAAACAAATTGTTCTAACACCTCCAAACTGTTTGGCAGAAAGGCAGGCAACGATATTTGCTTCATCAATACTTGTGCAAGCTATGAAAATATCCGCATTTTTTATGTCAGCACTTCTTAAAACATCTATATTCGAAGCATTCCCTTGAACGAAACTTATATCCAAATTATTGAATTCATCTGTTCTGTTTTCTTCTTTGTCAATTATTGTTATATCGTGGTCTTCAAAGAATTCCGTAGCTAAAAGGCATCCGATTTCTGTAGCACCGTAAATTATTATCTTCATAACATGCGAATTATATATTAAAAATTTTTTTTTACAAGTTATCTGAACAGGTATGGTATAACATTTTTACACTATATACATTCAAAACAGTCATGCTGATCTCGTTTCAGCATCTGTTATATTTGAGACCCTGAAACAAGTTCAGGGTGACAATTTATACGATATTTAGTGTAAACATGTTATACCATACCTCTAAACATAAGCAATACAACGATTATGAGATAATTTAATATTTGCAGTGCTGTAACGGCAACAATCGGAGAGAAATCAATGCCTCCCACAGGCGGAATTATTTTTCTGAAAATATTTAAATATAAATCCGTTACATCTCTAAGTGCCTCAAACGGCTGTTTGTACCAGTCAATACTCGGCACAAAACTTAAAAGACATCTTAAAAGAATTAGCCAAAAATATATTTGGAAAAAGCTGTTTACTACAAATATTAAATTATTTATCATAATTCACCTTATAATTGAGAACTTTTTTTAGTATCTGCGCAAGAACAATTATTTCTTTCAGAAGGAATATTTTCAATCATCTTGAAGAGCAGATTTTTAAGGTTAGCAACGTTGGAGTTGAATACCTGAATAACTTCATGGTGTGATACAGGCGGAACATCCCCGACCAAACCTGCATCGTAGTCTGTAATTAGAGAAATATTCAACGGGCACATATCCATTTCTTTAACGAGGTAAGCTTCAGGAAACGCAGTCATATTAATTACTTCCCAACCTTGATTTGTAAAGAATTTGGATTCTGCTTTTGTTGAAAATCTGGGGCCGTTGATAACAACAACAGTACCCTGTTCGTGGATTGTAATACCTAATTCTTTACCTGTTTTAATTGCAAGTTCTCTAAGTTCAGGACAGTAAGTTTCAGCAGCAGACGGGTGAGTGACAACAGGTCCTTCAAAGAACGTTGTTTTTCTTCCGTCAGTCCAATCAACAAACTGGTCACAAACTACAAAATCACCTGGTTTAACATGTTTTTGCAAACTACCTGCCGCACAAGGTGAAATTACTCTTTCACAACCGACAGATTTCATTGCCCAAACGTTTGCTCTGTAATTAATTAAGTGAGGCAAAATTGTATGGTTTCTTCCGTGTCTTGGCATAAATGCGACTTTGTGTTCTCCGATATTACCTATAAACAAGCTGTCGCTAGGCATTCCGTAAGGTGTTTCTACTTTAATTTCTTCAATATTATCTAAAAATTTGTAAAATCCTGAACCGCCGAATACACCGATATCTGCTAATTTTTTCATTTCCATAAATTTTATCCTCTCATTTCGTATAATTGATATTAAAATATTATCATAAAAACGAAAAATTTACTCTGCAAATACGATAAAATTTATCATCTTTACAATTGTTATTGATATGGGCTAAAACCTTATGTGACAAGATTTAAGCAGATGCCAAATTTTTACTGTTTTACATATGGGGTTGTAATTTTCTTTTTTTGTAATATATTATTTATATAAACATTCTTAAAAATTTTTGATATTGTTGAAGAAACATATCGTTAGGGAATTTTTGGGGATATCAATTTACAACAAGAGGATTACATTTTGAAAAAACTATTACTGTTAACTTTTACACTTTTGTGTATGTTATATAACAATACACAATGTCAGGCGGCTGATGTAAATTCTGTAAAAGCAACAATAGTAAAACACGCTATTGAAATGGGTGTGGATCCTGCAATTGCGCTAAGTATTGCGCGTGCGGAGTCAGGGTTCAGACATGAAGCAAGAAGTTCACACGGCGCAGTCGGAGTATTCCAGCTTATGCCTTCAACTGCAAGAAGAATGGGATATAATCCTTATTCTTTGAACGAAAATATTAAAGCAGGCATTACGTATTATAAAAAAATGTATAATATGTTCGGTTCAGTTGAATTGGCTCTTGCAGCTTACAATGCCGGCCCGGGGAATGTAAAAAAATATAATAATGCAATTCCTCCTTATAGTGAAACCAGACGTTTTGTAAGTAAAATTATGACAGATGTAAACAGACAAAGAGTTAATCCTGATCCTGCTGTAGTAAAAGCAAGACAGGGCGGAGTTTACACTGCACAAAAGCCCAAAGCTGCACTTCCGAAATCAACTGTACATGGTTCAAGGGTAATTGATGCAAAGGATCTTCAAGTAGAAGTTTTGGATGAAAAACCGATAGAATTAAAACTTGAAACTCTTACGGTTGCTATATAGTTTTTAGGGAAAATCATAAGTACAAAAAAGAACCGATATTAGCGGTTCTTTTTTGTTTCTAAAGTATTAGCCGGATTCTTTCGGGCAGAAGCCCTCAGGATAACGATATGACAAACTCTGTCACCCTGAATTTATTTCAGGGTCTCTGATTTTTAATTTGGATTCTGAATCAAGTTCAGAATGACGTTATAATATCTTTGTCATCGCGGATTTATTTCGCGATTTATTATGCAGGCTAAAAAGTTTGAGCAATAGACGTAACATATTGTAACAAATTCTAAAAAACATTAAAGAAAGCTTCTTTCAATGTCGTAATACTACATAGAAAGGAATCATGCACTAATATGGGAATGGCAGCAGGACAGGCGAGATTATTAAGCATTACGGCAAGATTGACCGATAATGAACTTCGTTCTCAAACCATAACAAATTCAAAATTGCGTTTGGCAGAGAAATCTTCTGAGGCCAGCCAAATGTACATGGATGCTTTGAATTCGACTCAATTAATGTATGGGGCTTATGAAGGTAATGGTAATTTGAGTTATCAAGAGCTGACTGCTAATGCTCTTTTAACTTATGGTGAACTAAAAAATCAATATTCACTTGTAAATTCAAACGGACAAATAATGTTGAATGGTTCGGATATTAAAAAGTATGAAGCATCAAATAGTTTAGCTGAATTTTTATACAGCTACGGTATCCCTGAAGTTGATAACCCTGAATACCCCGAAGCTTTAAAAGGTATATACGGAAAAACAACAACTGAAGACGGTAAATATTTATATGAAAAATTATACGATGAAAAGAATCCGTTACAGTGGAATGATTATTTTTCTGCAATGACTGATACAGATATTGCAGGTTTGCAAAATATTGTAGCAAAAGATCCTACAGATGTTACCGAGGCAGATGCTCAACAAGTTACAGATGTCGTAAACGGTTGGAAGACTCAGGTATCAGGCAATGATTTAATCAAGGATTATTCAAATATTGGTGGTTCTTTTGGGGCTTATGTTAATGAGTTATTAAACCCTCCTGCAGTTGATTTTCCGAATAAAGATGATTACCGTTCGGAAGATGGTACAAAGCTTGCTAAAGATTTTGACCTTGCCTCTAAACCTTGTTATCAAAATGCAATGGGTGGAAGTAGCGGTTGTTATATTCACGTATTAGCACACTTGTTAGACTTAAAGACTTCTGATATAACTGACACTGCATATGGTGATCCAACAGTTTCTTCTGGTTGGGGTAATACATATACTACCACCATAGGAACAGGAACTATTACAACGTCATCAGGAAAAATTTCAGGTTCAGCTATTCAAACAGGTGGGCTAACAGCTTCAATGGCTCCAGTATCAGAATATTTATGTAAAGATGAAGACGGGGACGGACAACCTGATGTTCTTGCTCCTGCAACAGGTCCAACAATAACTGCGAGTTCTCCAGATGTAGATAAATTATTGAGCAATTATAAAATAGATGCATCAGGTAAAATGGTTCAAAAAACATTTAAAGAAAAAGTTATCGATCTTTATTATGTTGTTGAGCATTATAATGATGCTGATATGAAAAAAGCTGACGGTACAAATTATACTTATGAAGAATTAAAGGAATATCTGAAAAACTTCCAGACAGACATGATAACAACTCTTAACCAGGTAACAGAAGAGTACTATGAAGCAATAAGAGATTGGCAAAATGAAATCGGCAGATGGTTAAAAAAAATTGGAGATTTAAAAGCTAATTATGTTGAAGATTTAGAAAATATTCCCGACAAAACCATACCTGATAAAAATGATGCACGCTACCAGTGGTATGTAAATCTTTACTACCGTATGGGCGGAGGTGCTGAGAATGATGACGGTACAAAAGATAGTAACAATTATAAAGAATTAGATGAAAATCTGATAAATAATGCAGAGTGGCTTCAATTTGCATTGGAACACGGTATTTTGACTATGGAACAGGCTTCTTACAATGAAAACGGTTCCGAAAAATATCCTGAAATCGGATTATATGATTGGAGATCTATTATTTATACAAACGCAGCAGATATTAAATCTCAAGAGGATGAAGTTAAAATTGCAGCGGCAGAAGTTAAGTATAAAAATGCGATTACTGAAATTGAAAATCAGGATAAAAAATACGATCAGGATTTGAAGAAATTAGATACGGAACACAATGCGCTTCAAACGGAATATGAATCCGTTAAAGGTATAATCGATAAGAACGTAGAAAGATCTTTCAAGGCATTTTCATAAAATAAATCCCGCTTTTATAAGCGGGATTTGTATTTATGAATTATAAGCTTTAAAAAGTTCTTTTAAAACTTCATGCCCTTTTAGCAGCGACTTATAATCCAAATATTCATTTTTTGAGTGCATGTTGCAAACAGTTGCCAATCCGACCAAATAAGGAACAAATTTTTCATTATTTGCATTTGTTTCATTTGCATAAATATGAGTTTCCGCACCTGCGTGGAATGATGTTATGCGAGGCTCAACCCCTGTTTTTCTCGCTGCAGCTTCAAAAAGTATCGGAATATAGTCATCATCAACTTTTTCAAAAGGCGGTAAATGTTCTTCAAATTCAATTACTGCATCAGCAAGATTTTTGTGGTGTTCGTTAAATTTATCTACAGTCAAAGCCATTTGAAGCTTTAACTCTTCTTCTTTTTTTCGGCTTGAACTTCTGATAGAATAACTCACTTCTGCATCTGTATTAATTATATTTGTAACATTAATATTACCTGCCGAAATCCCGCCGACATTGCAGGAAGTTATAACTGTTCCGTCTTCTTCGTAAAAAACACCTTGTGGTAGAGCAGATATTAAATCTGCAATAAGTTTTGCGGCATTTGCACGTGTTTTGTCGCCTATATCAATTCCCGAGTGCCCGCCTTTAAAGCTGTGCACTTTAATTTTTGCAAGAGTATAGCTTGCGCCTGAAACTTCACACTGTCCTAACGAATCACTGTCGAGTACAAGAACGTATTTTGATTTAAAGTCTTTCAAGTTTGAATTTCTGATGCCTGATAAGCCGTTTTCTTCATCTCTTGTAAACATAACTTCCAAACCGCCATGTTTCATATCGGATTTTGCAAGTTCTTTTGCAAAAAGAAGTGCATTAGCAACTCCAGCTTTATCATCACCGCCTAATGTTCTTTCTTCAGCGTGAATATTGCCGTTTTCATCCAGATAGGTTTTAACGGGACTGTCATCTCCGATTACATCCATATGTGCGGAAAGCATTAAAGGGTCTTTCGTGCTGTCTGTTGCGGGAATATTTATTACAACATTTTTAAAATCGTCAAATTTGCAGTTAATTCCATTTTTATCGCAGTAGTTTTTTATCCATTCTGCAACTTTTTCTTCGTGCATTGAAGGGGATGGAATTTCCGCGAGATTGCAAAACAAATCAACAAGTTCATGTTCTTTTCTGATATTTTCTAATGACATAGTTCTCTCCTTTACGGGATTATTATATCACTTTTTTAGTTAATATCAACTATACTCACTCCGTCGCCGCCTTCATTATCTTCACCCGGTCTGAATTTCGCAACGTACGGCGAGGTTGATAAGAAATCTCTTACGGCTGATTTTAGTGCACCTGTGCCGTGCCCGTGGATAATTGTTACACACGCAAGGTTTGCAAGGCTAGCTTTATCAAGATAGAATTCCAGACTGTCAAGTGCATCTTCAATTTTATATCCTCTAAGATCGAGAGTATTTGAAATACTTGTCTTTCTAAGTTCGAATTTTTCGAAGGAACTTGGTCTGTATACGTTTTCTTTCTTTTCAAATGCAGAATCGTAAGGCGCGAGTTTGTCGCATTTGATTTTAGTTTTGAAATTACCCATTTGAACCATTATATAGTTGTTTTTGTCGGGAAGTGCAAGGACTGTTACGGGCTGGTGAAGTTCTTTAAGAATTAATTTATCACCGTTTTGAATTTTAGACCAGTCAATTTCTGCGTATTGTTGTTTTTCGTCAAATTCAGACAATTTGCCTCTGAATTTTTGTTCTGTTTGTGCAAGTCTTGCGTAAGAACGGCGTGCAATCTTTTCGGATTTTTCGCGTCTGAGCTCGTCCAAAATTTCTTTTATTTCTGCTTTTGCATCAAGCATTTCTCGGTCAAATTTGTCTTTAATAACTTTTACTGTTTTCTTTTTGTCTTTTTTTACTTCGGCAAGAGAATGTTCGTACTCTGTCTTTAAATTCTCGGAAGTTTCTTTTAAATTTTCGGCTTCTTCAAGGTTTTGTGCAAGTTTTGCTTGTGTTTCCTGTAATTTTTCAACAACGAGTATTGAAGGGTCTTTTGTTGATACAACAATATTTTTTGCTTTATTAACCAGAGCCTGTTCAAGTCCTAAATTTGCGGCAATAGATATTGCATTGCTTAACCCCGGAATACCTATCAGCAGTTTATAAGTCGGACGTAAAGTTTCAGTGTTAAATTCAACAGACGCATTTTTGAAATACGGGTTAAGATATTCAAGAGCTTTTAATTCTCCGTAATGTGTGGTGACTGTTGATAATACATTTTTCTGTGCAAGTTTTTCGAGGATTACCTGAGCAAGCACAGCGCCTTCCACAGGGTCTGTCCCCGCGCAGATTTCATCAAGCAAAACAAATGATTTTTCGTTACTCCGGTTTATAATCTCGATGATATTAGTCATGTGCGATGAAAAAGTGGAAAGATTTTGCAATATGCTTTGATCATCTCCTATATCCGCAAAAATATTTTCAAACGGATAAATTTTGGCAGCAGTGCAGGGAAGAAACATTCCCGCTTTTGCCATGAGAATAAATAAGCCGATTGTTTTTATGGTAACTGTTTTACCGCCGGTGTTTGAACCTGTTATTATTACGGATTTATAGTCTTTTCCAATTGCAAAATTATTTGTTACAACGTTTTCTACATTGCCTATAAGCAAAGGATGTTTCATATTTTCGATTTCGACGAATTTATGAGTTACAATTTCAGGTTCAACAGCCCGAATTTTTACGGCATAACGTGCTTTGGCAAAATGGTAGTCAATTGTTGCAAGAATTTGTTCCGATAAAACAAGTTCCTTTATTTCATCTTTTACGAGTGATGTAAGTCCCGCAAGTATCCTTACAATTTCAGAGTGAATATTTGCCTTAATCTCTCTTATTTTATTGTTGAGCGGAACAATTTGTTCAGGTTCAATATAAAAAGTTTTATTAGTAGCCGATACATCATGGACAATTCCCGGAACTTTGCTTTTTGATGATGCCATTACCTGAAAAACAATTCTGTCATCACGGGTTGTGTAGATGTTTTCTTGAAGATGCTTTGAAAAATCTGCCGAATTCAAAAGTGAGCTTACCGTATTTTTAAGATTTTTTTCATTGTCGCGCAAAGCCGCATAAAGTCCTTTAAGTTCCGGTGTTGCATCTTGTCTGATATTTAAGTTTTCATCAAATGTCGAAAATATTTTTTCTTCAAGATTTTTATCAACAATTAAGCTTTGTGATGCAATTCTGATTATTGCATCAATAGGAAGATTTTCTGATAAAAATTTTTTTACAAGCCTTGATGTTCTTAATGTTTTTGCAATATCAACAAGTTCTTCTTCAGATAAATAAGTACTTCCCATATTTTTTTGAATTTGTTGAATGTCAGCTACAAATTCAATTGGAATATCGTTTGGCATATCAAGAATGAATTTTGCTTCGGATGTGCATTTTAGTTCATTCTTAACTTTAACTATATCGTCAAACGGAATTGTTTTAAGACAAATTTCTTTACTTTGCGGAATTTTTGCAAAGTTTGAAAGTTTTTCCGCTATTTTATCAAATTCAAGAGATTTTCGGCTTTTTTCAATAATATTCATAACTATATTTAAAGATAAGAATGCCTGAATTACAATGATTTATTAACTTTTTTTGATTTTCTTGCATTAAATATTTTTTGAAAGTAAAATTGTAAGTATAAGAAGGGATAATATAGAAATGAAAATAGAAAGACAACGCGTAAAAGAACAAGATAAAAACGAAAGACGTCATAATTTTGAACCGGTAGAAAGCAATTTAACAGAAGAACAAGTTAAACTTGAAGCATCACGATGTTTGCATTGCAAAAATCCTAAATGCGTTCAGGGGTGTCCTGTAAATATTCAAATTCCTGAATTTATTCAGGCGATTAAAGATGGAGATTTGAATAAGGCTGGAGAAATTATTCGTCAGACAAGTATGCTGCCTTCTGTGTGCGGTCGCGTATGCCCTCAAGAAAGACAATGCGAAGGTAATTGTATTTTAGGGATTAAAGGTGAAGCGGTTGCTATTGGCGCATTAGAAAGATATGTCGGAGATAATACAAAAGCAGAAATGCCTGAAATTAAACCTTCAGGTAAAAAAGTTGCGGTAGTAGGTTCTGGTTGTGCAGGCATGACTGCTGCTTGTGATTTAAGAAAAGAGGGGCACGAAGTAGAAGTATTTGAAGCTTTGCATGAATTAGGCGGTGTTTTAAGATATGGTATTCCCCCTTTCAGGTTGCCGCGCGTTGTTTTGGATAGAGAAATCGAAAACTTAAAGGCAATGGGTGTAAAATTCCATAAAAATGTAATTGTCGGGAAATCAATAACGCTTAAACAATTAAAAGAAGACGGATTTGATGCAATATTTATTTGTTCAGGTGCCGGACTCCCCAAAATGCTTAATGTTGCAGGAGAAAATTTAAACGGTGTATTTTCCGCAAACGAATTTTTAACCAGAGTTAATCTTATGCATGCAGGGCAGCCTGACAGTCCGACACCTTTAAGGGTTGGGACAAAAGCTGCAATATTCGGCGGCGGCAACGTTGCAATGGATGCAGCGAGAACTGCTGTCCGTGTAGGATTTGAAGAAGTTTATATAATTTATAGAAGAACAGAAAAAGAACTTCCTGCGCGTTTGGAAGAAATCAGACACGCTAAAGAAGAAGGTGTTGTATTCAAATTCTTATACGCACCTAAAGAAATTATCGGCGAAAATGGTTATGTAAAAGCTGTTGAATTGGAGGTTATGGAGTTAGGTGAACCTGATGAATCAGGCAGAAGACGTCCTGTTTCAACAGGAAAAACAGAGATTATGGATCTTGATACAGTAATTGTTGCATTAGGTACAGGTCCAAATCCAATTATTCAACGTTCAGCAGAAGCAGACGGTATAGAGATTATAACTGATAAAAAAGGCTATATAACTGTTGATGGTGAAACTCGTGCAACAAATATTCCGACAGTATATGCAGGCGGGGACGTCGCTCCCGTCGGAGAATCCAATGCAATTAATGCTATGGGAGCAGGTAAAAAAGCAGCAAAAGCTATTAACGAAATGCTAAAATAGTATGAAATATACATTTTTAAAAAAAAGCATATTTTTAGGTATTGCACTTTTTATATGTGCAATACCTGTTTTTGCTTTAGAACTTGACACTTCTGTTGACGATGAAATAAGAAGGACTTATGACCCGTCAAAATTAGAACAGTCTTTGCCTGTATTGCCAAAGACTGCTCCTGCGCAAAATTCAGCAGGAAAAACTCCGCAAAATACACATCAATCTTCTCAAACGCCGCCTAAATTGCAGCCTGTTACTCCTGATGCAAGACCCCAAATCGGTGTTAAAAAGTTTCAAAACGATTATAAATATGATAAATCAACGGCAATAAAAATTAAAAAAGGTACAAAATTCCGAGTTAAATCAAATTCTGTAATTTCTGATTATTTAAAAGAAGGTTCAAGAGTTTCATTCACTTCTGTAAGACCTGTAACTCAAAGATATATAACAATTCCGTCCGGAACAAAGTTTACGGCAGTTGTACAAGATTCTCATCAACCTCAAATGAGCGGGAATGGCGGGCTTGTAGTTTTAATGGTTGATAATATTACAGTAAACGGGCAGACAAGAAGTGTTCATGGAAAAATTACAAAAGCAAATACTAAAAAAATATTTTTCAATAACATGAAAGGAAAACGAAGTTATTGGAAGGGTGTGGCAAAACAAATAGATAAAGGTGAAAACTTTTATAAAAAAACAAGACGTACATCTTCCAAGCTTGCAGATAATCCTGTTGGAATAATTATTTCTCCTATTCCTGTGGTTACAGGTATGGTCGTTTATGCAGTTAATCTTGCCGGTTCTCCTTTATTTGCAGTATTTTCTAGGGGCGGCAGAATCTCAATTCCTGCCGGCAGTGAGTTTGAGATAAAACTATTGGAAGATGTCTATTTATATTGATTATAGCCTGTGAGGATAGTCTTTTTTGATTTCCCAATTGTCATATTCAAGTAAGCCGCTGCAGGTTGCGGGGGTATTTTTACAGTAATTAAACCGTTGTTCTCTGTTTTTTGCGTTTGCTCTGATATATGCGCTGAAACTACGGTTAGTTGCACTTTTTGATTTTTTGCAAATTAAAAAACGATATTGGTCACGTCCCTCTTCATTTGGTTTCTTATCACCGTTAATATCAAAAATTAAATCCATGCAGTCTCCATTTCGGAATTTAACGGAGCTTCCATCTGTAAATAAAACTTTAAATAACTTTGTCTTTTCATCTTTTTCTGTTTTTAAGTATTTTAGATAGTTTTTTAAATATCTGTTAAAATATTCTTCTGAATGTTTATAATCATTATCAGAATATTGACCGGTTTCTTCATCTTTTGAATCCATTTCTGCTTTTTCCCAATCTTCAATAGAACCGTTGTCGTTTTCTGACATTAATACAGCCTGTGACATGATGCTGTAAAATTTTTTTAATCTTGCTGTTGTTTCGGATTTTTTATGGTTTTGTATAAGTGCGGGAAGAGTTAATGCTGTGACAGTTCCGATAATCCCCAGTGTTATCAGAACTTCCGCCAAAGTGAAACCTTTTTGATTATTCATCCTTTGTCTATCTCCTATAAAAATATTTATATATGCTTGTTTTGTTTGTTTATAAACAAATTTAATTAGAGTATAAGCTATTGAACTAAATATGTCAACTCCTCTAAAATAACAAAATGGATGATAATGAATTTTTAAAGAAAATCGGTCATAAAATTAAAGTGTTAAGGACTATCAGAGGGTATTCGCAGGATGATCTCGTTAACGCTATAAATATAGATAAAAGTTATTACAGCAAGGTTGAACGAGGTTTGACTAATGTTACGCTTACTTATTTAAAACATCTTGCGGATTTTTTGGAAATTGAACTTGCAGAGCTTGTAGATATAAATATTAAAATTTGATTTAGCCCAAACAGATGATTTTAATTTATAGTATTGTTTAATATTTTAATTTAGTTTATAATATTTTTACAAATTTGTAGTAGTAGAAACAACTTATAATTAGTGAAGGAGAACTCATGATTAAAAAATTAACTTCACCGAAGGCATTGTTTGCGATGTTCGCAGCTTTGTTAACGGCTGTTTCGCCTGCTCTTGCAAGTGAAGCAGATTTGGTTGTTCCTAATATCAAACAGGCAAATCCCGATTTCTTTAACTATTTGTTAATAGGGATTGCAATTTCTGTAGTAGGTTTGATATTTGGATTTATCGAATTCTTTAGAATTAAAAAATTGGATGTTCATTCAGCTATGGCTGAAGTAGGCAACACAATTTTTGAAACCTGCAAAACTTACCTTATTCAACAAGGTAAATTTTTGCTGGTATTAGAAGTATTAATCGGTCTATGTATCGCATTTTACTTCGGTTATTTACAACATATGCCATTAAGCCATGTATTAATTATTCTTGCATGGTCTGTAATTGGTATTTTAGGCTCTTATGCAGTTGCTTGGTTTGGTATTAGAATGAATACTTTAGCAAATGCTAGGACTGCATTTGTGTCTTTAAAAGGAAATCCTTTAAATATTTTAAATATTCCTTTAAAAGCAGGTATGTCAATTGGTGTATGTTTAGTATCAGTTGAACTTATTTTAATGTTAACAATTTTATTATTCGTGCCTGGTGAAATTGCAGGTGCTTGTTTTATTGGTTTTGCTATCGGTGAATCTTTAGGTGCTTCTGCGCTTCGTGTTGCTGGCGGTATCTTTACAAAAATTGCTGATATCGGATCTGACTTGATGAAAATTCAATTCGGTATTAAAGAAGATGATCCTAGAAACCCTGGTGTAATCGCTGACTGTACAGGTGATAACGCAGGTGACTCTGTTGGTCCTACTGCTGACGGTTTTGAAACTTACGGTGTAACTGGTGTTGCTCTTGTTTCATTTATCTTGCTTGCTGTTGCAGGAGCTGAAAATCAAGTTCAATTATTGACTTGGATTTTTGTAATGAGATTTTTGATGATTGTTACTTCAGTTGTTGCATACTGGATTAACGGTGTAGCTGATAAATTTTATGCAGCAAAAACTCAAAAATTTGATTTTGAAAAACCGTTAACTAACCTTGTATGGTTAACTTCAATACTTTCAATTGTCATGACTTTCGGTGTAAGCCACTGGTTATTGGCAGATATGGGCGGTAAATTATGGTTAGTACTTTCCGTAATCATTTCATGCGGTACTTTAGGCGCTGCATTAATTCCGGAATTTACTAAAATATTTACTTCTCCTAAAGCAAAACATACAGAAGAAGTTGTTACAGCTTCACGTGAAGGCGGTTCTTCTTTAACAATCCTTTCAGGTATTGTTGCAGGTAATTTCTCGGCATTCTGGATTGGTATGGTTATCGTATTATTAATGGGACTTGCATACGTTGCATCTCTTCATATCCCTGAAGCTGTAATGATTTATCCGTCTGTATTTGCATTCGGGTTAGTAGCATTCGGTTTCTTAGGAATGGGGCCTGTTACAATTGCAGTTGACTCTTACGGCCCTGTAACTGATAACGCTCAATCTGTTTATGAATTATCTTTAATCGAAGATATTCCGAATGTTGGTGAAGAAATCGAAAAAGAATACGGTTTCAAACCTGACTTTGAAAATGCTAAAAAATACTTAGAAGAAAATGACGGTGCCGGAAATACATTCAAAGCAACTTCTAAACCTGTATTAATCGGTACAGCTGTAGTTGGTGCTACAACAATGATTTTCTCATTGATTCTTGTAATTAAATCAACTTTAGGTATCGAACCTGAAATGATTTTGAATATGTTGAATCCATACACATTGCTTGGTTTATTATCAGGCGGTGCGGTTATCTACTGGTTCTCAGGTGCTTCTATGCAGGCTGTTACAACCGGTGCATATTCTGCAACTGAATATATTAAAGATAACATTAAACTGGATGATGCAAATTCAAAAAGTGCAAATGTTGCAAATTCAAAAGAAGTTGTAAAAATTTGTACTCAATATGCTCAAAAAGGTATGATTAATATCTTTATAGCATTGTTTGCATTTGCATTGGCATTTGCTTGTTTGTCAGCTCCAAGCTCAAATACATCAGCTCCTGTAGCATTCTTTGTAAGCTACTTGATTGCAATTGCAGTATTTGGTTTGTTCCAGGCTGTATTTATGGCAAATGCAGGCGGATGTTGGGATAATGCTAAGAAAATCGTTGAAGTGGATTTACAGGAAAAAGGAACTCCGCTTCACGAAGCAACAGTAGTCGGCGACACAGTTGGTGATCCTTTCAAAGATACATCATCAGTTGCAATGAATCCGATTATTAAATTTACTACATTATTCGGATTGTTAGCAATGGAAATTGCAATCTCTGAAGCATTCAGAAATCTTGCACCGATTGCAGGCTGGGTATTCTTAATTATTGCATTAATTTTCGTAATTCGTTCATTCTATGCAATGAGAATTCCATCAAATAAATAGGGAAATGAGTATATCTCATATAAAGGCAGTCCAACTTGAAAAAAGTTGGACTGTTTGTTATAATAAAATATGTAAAATCAAAGAAAGGAGCTAAATATGAAAAGATTTAAGAATGTCGGGGGGGGGGCAACTCTGTAGCTCCTAAACCAGCTTTTACACTGGCAGAAGTATTGATAACTTTAGGTATTATCGGTGTAGTGTCGGCTATTACAATGCCTGTTTTAATACAAAAGTTCCAAAAATATGTTTTAAAACAGCAATTTAAAAAAGCATATTCTTTAATGCAGCAGGCTTATCAAAAAACATTTGCAGATAACCAATATAATTATGAGTGTTTTTATTGGGATAAAAATCCTTATGGAAGTTTGCTTTGTACAAAATATAATGATGCCGGTATATGTGTAGAAAGTACGCTTCCCGATGGTTCGCCTACACCTTCTGATTACACCGGTAGGTTTAATGAATGCGGCATTTTTATGTCACACTTAGAAAAAAATCTAAATATACTAAAAAAATGTAAAGATAATGCTTATCGTGATAAATGCATCCCAAAATATAAAGGGCTTGATTCTTTTTTTAAAGATCAAGATGATAGTTTAACAGATGATTTTTTGTCTCAAAAAACAAGAGGATGTCAGAATTGGAATCAAAAAGAAATTGAGAATAAGCGTACAGCCTATGTATTAAATGATGGTACAATAATACTATTGTATGATGTAGGTCCTAGTTTATTTGCAATTGATGTGAACGGTATGAAAGGTCCTAATAAGTGGGGACATGATTTGTTCTCTTTTGGTACTAGAGGTGGTGTGAATAAAGCTTCATATGTTGCAACAAATCTCTCATGTAATCCAACTGAAGCAGGCGGAGTGTCAACTGGAAAGATGCTATTAGATTCTTATAAATAAATGTTAAAGCCTCTTTTTATAAAAACATTTATATTTATTTTTGTGCTAATATTAAATCATAAATACAAATTAACAGAGGGAAGGATATGAGTTTAACAGTATACTTAGGGATAGACGTAGGATCAGTTACAACAAAATTAGCATTGGTTGATGAAAAAGGTAAATATGTAGACAGTTACATGCTTAGAACAGCAGGTAAACCTGTTATGGCTGTTCAAAAAGGTTTAAATGAGCTGTATGCTAAAAGAATAACTGACTATGACGTAATGGGTGTTGGAACAACAGGTTCAGGACGTAACTTAGCGGGCGCTTTAGTTGGTGCAGATATTATTAAAAATGAAATTACAGCCCATGCTGTTGCTGCAAGTATAAATGTTCCGGGTGTACAAACTATTTTGGAAATTGGCGGTCAGGACAGTAAAATTATTATTCTTCGTGACGGTATAGTAACAGATTTTGCTATGAATACCGTTTGCGCTGCAGGAACGGGAAGTTTTCTAGATCAACAGGCAAACAGATTGAATGTTCCTATCCAAGATTTCGGCGCAACTGCCTTAAAATCAACTAATCCGGCTCGTATTGCCGGCCGATGCGGTGTGTTTGCCGAAAGTGATTTAATTCATAAACAACAATTAGGCTATCCGGTTGAAGATTTATTATACGGTCTTTGTCAGGCTTTAGTTAGAAATTATCTGTCAAACTTAGCTTTAGGCAAGGAGTTATTGCCTGTATTTTCTTTCCAGGGTGGTGTGGCAACAAATTCAGGTATGGTAAAGGCTTTTGAAGAAGCATTGGGACATAAAGTTGTAGTTCCGGAAAACCACCAAACTATGGGGGCTATCGGGGCAGCTTTATTAGCAATGGAAAATCATCAATACACGGAAGCTGCAACTAAATTCAAAGGCTGGCAGGTTGGTGAAATGCATTTCCATTCAATTACCTGTGATTGTACAGGCTGCTCAAATAATTGTGAAGTTATCACTATTGTTGAGGGTGAACAGGAAGTTCAGCATGTTGAAAAAATTAAAGATATAAAAGGCAATATTATTGCACGCTGGGGCGGTACATGCGGAAGATGGGACATTTCATAGAGTTGAAATTTGTTTAGGTGCTTTTAAAATTTCCTTTAGCCCAACTATATATACTTGTAATATCTTCAAATTCTTTTTGAAACTTAGGGTTGTTTAAGAATTTTAGTGTGTATTTGTTGTTGTCGACGAATGCATGTCCTATAACTGTATCTGGTTTAGATGAACTGTAGCCGTATATAATTTCTTTTCCGTTCGAAACACTTCTTCGCGGTTTCATATCAAAAGAAAAATGTGTTATTCTATCTAAAGTTTCTTTTCCGTTTTGGGATATATTTATTTTTCTTGCGTAACCTACAGGTATTCTTACAGAGTTTTCTTCGAGTTCAATTATTACACTTTGTGTTTTATAGCTTAAATCAGGATTTATCAAAATCCGTGTTTTAGCATTTTCACCCTTATACTCAACTTTAAACTTCCCGTTCTTAGCAGGTGTAATTAATCTCTCGCTGAAATTGTCTGTATTAACTTTAATCTCATTTATTAATTTTAAGATTTGTTTTGGAATTTTATCCAAAACTTCTTTGCTTGTTTTATCTGTTATATCTTTCAGGTTTTCAAGCTCTGTTTTTATTTGCTGTTCTTTCCCTTGTGATGATAAATTAGATATTCCTTCAGGGGTTCTCTTTCCTCTCGTAATATAATAAACCGCAAGAAGTCCGGCTGCGGCTACAGCTGTTCCAATTGCCAGTTTCAAAGTTGTATCAGACTTATTTTCAATTTCTTTTTTATAATCAATATTCAATCCGTTAAAACTTAACGGTAGACCAACAGCAGATATTTTCATACGCAAACCCTTTTCGCTATACATTTTAAATTGAAAAATAATTTTTTTTTATATTTTTTCAAATTTTTTTACAATCCTTAAAATTCGTGCTATCATTTTAATATGACTGATTTAATTAATGCTGTGAATGGTATGAAAAAGCGGTATCGTGAAATTTTTTTGAAATCTGTTGATGCAATTCAGCAGAGGGTAGAAGAAATAAAGCCTCTTGATGTTGATGGAAATATTTTTGATTCTTTTGAGAAAAATTCTAAAGGAGAACAGTGGCAGTCTGCTGTTTTAGATATGTTTGAAAAAGATATTTCTCATGAAATTTACAGAAAGTGGCAGGAAATTTTGGCTTACCGTGAGAATTTTCACTGCAATGGCTGTGCAACTTGCTGCAATCTAGCCTGTTCTGAGTTTTCACCTGAAGAATTAAAAATAAAGGCTAAAAACGGTGATAAATTTGCATCTCAGTTTACAAGTATTTTTATCCCTTATGAAAACCAGGAGGAAGCTGCAAAAATTTATCCTGAATACCTGAAACTGCTTTCTGATACTCTGGAAGAAGATGTTTATTTTTACCATTGCCCGAAGTTAAATGAATGCAAACGTTGTTCAGATTACGAAAATCGTCCTGATATATGCAGGGTTTTTCCTGATAATCCGTTAAGCATTCTTCCTGAAAGCTGCGGCTTTTATCAATGGCGTCAGGAAGTTGAGCCGATTGCATTAATGCTTCATTCCATGGTTGAAATTATTGATTACTATAAACAAAAAATACCACATAAAAAGGATTAATCATGAGAATATTATCCGGTCTTACACTTGAAGAAATAGAAAATATTACAGATGAATTACATGCATCTAAATTTAGAGCAAGGCAAATTCATAATTGGATTTACCTTAAATCTGTAAAAAATATTGATGAAATGACTGATTTATCTGTAAAATTCAGAGAAGAATTAAAACAAATTGCTGAAGTTTCAGATACAAAGATTAAAATAAAGCAGGAAAGTTCAGACGGAACGTTGAAATACCTTTTGGAATATCCTGATGGTGAGTGTGTTGAAACTGTTTTAATGCGTTTTGATAATCGCGCTAATCTTACAGCATGCGTAAGTTCACAGGTCGGATGCGCCGTGAATTGTTCTTTTTGCGCCACCGGGAAACGCGGTTTTATAAGAAATCTTTCTTATAAAGAGATTATAGAACAAGTTTTGACAATCCAACGCGATACAGGTTTGAAAGTTACAAATGTTGTGTTTATGGGACAGGGTGAACCTCTTTTAAATTTAGATAATGTCCTAAAAGCAATGGAAATTTTTAACGAAAATTTTCAAATCGGAGCAAGGCGTCTTACAGTTTCAACTTCAGGGATAATCCCGGGAATTGATAGGCTTGCATCTCTTGATATGCAGTCAACTCTTGCTATTTCTCTGCATGCGCCTAATCATGAAATTCGAAAACAGCTTATGCAGATTGAAAATAAATATTCTATGTCTGATTTAAAAAAAGCATTGAAAGATTATATAGCTAAGACAGGACGAAGAATTACAATCGAATATTTGCTGATTAAAGATTTGAATGATACTCTCCAAAGCGCAAAAGAACTTGTTCAATATCTTCATGATTTAAAATGTAATATAAATTTAATTCCATATAATCCGACAGAGAAAAATGATTACCAAAAACCGTCAAGTCATTCAATTATGCGTTTTAAATCGCTGTTGGAACAGTCAGGTAAAAAAGTAACTGTAAGGTTAGAACGCGGGGCAGATATCGACGCTGCCTGTGGTCAATTGAGAGGGAAAATTAATTAGGTATGAAGGCTTTAATTCAAAGAGTTAAAAGAGCATCTGTTTCAATTGGAGGGCAGCTTTATTCGTCAATAAATTCGGGACTTTTAGTTTTTCTTGGCGTTGAAAAGGACGATGAAAAAGAAAATGCGGAAAAATTAGCTCAAAAAATTATAAACCTCAGAATTTTTGAAGATGAAAACGATAAAATGAATTTATCAGTTAAAGATGTTCAGGGTGAAATTCTTGTTGTATCACAATTTACTCTGTGTGGGGATTGCAAAAAAGGAACAAGACCCTCTTTTGATAAAGCAGCTAATCCGGATACGGCAAATAGTTTGTATGAATATTTTGTTAACTGTTTAAAAGAATGTAATTTGCCTGTTCAGACAGGAAAATTCCGTGCAATGATGGATGTTGAGCTTGTAAATGACGGTCCTGTAACTCTTTGGGTTGAAAAATAATAGCACATGTTGCAAAAAAAAATAATCCATGATATAATACAAATATTATCATAGAGTTAGAAATCGATTTTTTTTGACTGAGGAGAATTTTTTATTAACCCGGAATTACGTTATTATTTTTTAATTAAGAGGCTTTTATTATGTATGTAAACAAGTGTATCAAATGTGGTCGTGAGTTTGAAACTAAAAACCCCAAAAGAGTTATTTGTCCGGATTGCTTATATCCCGATAAAAAGATGATAGTGTCACCTTCATCTTCTCCTGATGCATCTGCTTCCGCACCTGCAGAAGAACCGTTAAAAGGATATAGTGCCGGCGGGAATGATGAACCTCCGCGTTATTACAGCGCCGGAGGGAACTCTGATCAAAGATATAGCAGACCGCAAAGGCAATACAATAATAATCGCCCGAATTATAATAGACAGAATAATTATAATAATCGCAATCAACAGGGCGGTTACAGCAGACCTAATAATAATTATAACAGACAGGGCGGCGGAAACTACAACAGACCGCAAAGACCTTATAACAATCAAGGCGGTTTCCAAAACAGACGTCCGCAAAATAACAGAAATAATTTCAATAGAAGACCTGTTGCGAAAAAAGCACCTAAACAGTTGCTGGTAAGTAAGGAACAATTAGAATTAATAGAAAAGCTTTATAAGGCTATGCTTCCGCTTCCTAACCCTGATTGTCATGAAGTAATCGGTGAAAAAATCGGTTTAGAACCAAGAAAAGTATTTTTTGGTATTAACCTTGTAAGACAAAAAATGATGCTTCCGAAATTGCCTTTCCCGAAAAGAAAGTTAGCAATCTCTCCTGATCAGCTTTTTGCTATTAAAAATTTATATGAACCGCTTTTACCGCTTCCTCCTATAGGATGCCATAAAATTATTGCGGCTCAGCTTAAAATGGATGAATGGAGAGTTCACGTAGGTATTGGTTTAATCCGTTCTCAAATGGGACTGGACAGATGGAATCAGGACAGACCTGACTTGCCGGAAGAATTTAAAAAACAACATGAAGAAGCAGCTAAGACTGAAGAAGTTAAGGTTGTAGAAGAAGTTAAGGCAGAAGCTCCAGCTGAAGAACCTGTTAAACCAAAAAGAGGCAGAAAACCTAAGAAAGTTGAAGAAACTCCGGAAGCATAACTGTTATGACAAAATTTGTTTCTGTCGGTAAAATTTTAAATTTTCATGGAATTAAAGGAGAAGCAAAAGTCGGATTTACGAAAAATCAGGCTGATTTCTTCTGCTCTTTAGAAGAAGTTTTTGTAAAATCAGAACGTGATTATAATCCTTTAAAGATTATTAGTGTCAGACTCCACAAAAATATAGCTATTGTAAAATTCGATGGAATAAATTCTATTAATGAGTTGATGGAATATAAAGGTGCTTTCCTTTATGTAGAAGAAGAAACTATCAGAGAAGCTTTAGAAGAAGATGAATTTTTGATTGATGAGCTTGTTGGTTTGGAAGTTTTTGATCAAAACGGTAAAAAACTCGGTTTTGTGGTTGGGGTATCAAATAACGGTGCGAGTGATTTGCTTTCAGTAAAAACAAATTCTAAACAGATTGCTCTTGTTCCGTTTGTGAAAGCAATTGTTGCTGATGTTGATATTAAAGCGAAAAAGATTGTTGTTAACAATATTGAGGGACTAATAGAATGATTTTTGATGTCCTTACTTTATTCCCTGAAATGATAGAAAATTATTGCGGTTACAGTATTTTAAAACGCGCTCTTGAAAATGACATCTTAAAGGTTAATACCATAAATCCGCGCGACTTCACGCTTGATAAGCACCGAAAAGTTGATGACACGCCATACGGCGGCGGCGCAGGAATGGTTTTGATGGCACAGCCTTATGTTGATGCGTATGAAAGCATAGAAAAAATTGACAGCTCTGTTACAATAATGCTTTCTCCTCAAGGTTCACCTCTGACTGACGCGGTTGTGAATGAACTTGCCGAATTCAATCAGGTTATAATGCTGTGCGGTCACTATGAGGGCTTTGACGAACGTATAAGAGATATTATTAAGCCAAGAGAAATCTCAATAGGCGATTTTGTATTAACAGGCGGAGAACTTCCGGCATTATGTCTTATTGATGCCGTAAGCCGTAAGATAGAAGGTACTCTCGGTAAAATGGAATCAGCGGATGAAGACAGCTTTTCAAATGGGCTTATAGAATATCCGCATTATACAAAGCCAAGAGAATATCGAGGTTTAAAAGTTCCTGAGGTTCTTCTGAATGGTAATCATAAGGAAATAAATGAATTTCGTTTTCAGGAAAGTTTGAAAAGAACAAAAATAAAACGTCCAGATTTGTATTCTGCTTATATTGAAAACCTTTCAAAAAAAAATTAAATGATAATTGTGAGATGACTTATTAAAAAACAGACCTCTAAAAGAGGCTTGTTTTAAAATTTTCTGTTTAAATCATTGTAGTGGCCAAAACCTATCACATCTTTAAAGAATTTAATTCCTGCATATATGCCAAGCCCTATAGCAGATCCTTTTGACCATTTCCCTTTGCCTAATAATGCCCCCAAACCAAGTCCGAATGGAACAACACTACTTACAAGCATTGAGCCGAAACCTTTAAAATACCCGATACCTGAATTAATAAAATGACGCAAATTATTTTCAACTTCCCAGTTAAAAACTCCGCGTTTAAGCTTAGAAGTTGTAACACTCGGGCTAGAAAGGTATTGAGTATTGCTGAAAGCTTCCATACAGGCGTTTGCATCACCTGTTTTTGAGTAAACATCAGATTGAAGTTTCCCGACAACATGTGCATCGTAAGCTACAACACCTAATGCTGCTACACCAACGCCCTTGGCAATATATTTTGTAAGATTACTCTTAACTGATGTTAATGCTGTACTGATACTCATTTTTCACCTATTTTGTTTCGGTTTTGTTTTCTGTTTTTTTCGTATCTTTTACTTCGAATTCTTTTTCTACTTTTTGTCCTGACATTTTAAGTAGAATATTTGTTGCCTGCATTGCATCTTGCCCATAACCTGATGAAGAATTTTGCATTTGTTTTAACAAACCTATAGTATAATCATCACCCGTTACAACTCTTGAATCAAGTGCGCTTAATGCAAGAATTTTTACAGGGGTATAAGGATCTTGAAGCATTTTATTTACTAATGCATTTAATGCTTTATCGTCTTTTCTTGAATGATCTTCTTCCAAACGAGCAATAACTTCTTTACCGCCCATTAATCTTACTTCTTTATCTTGACTGTTTAAATAATTTTCAAGATTCATTATGTATTCATCTGTAAGTTGTACTATTTCTCGTTTTTCTGTTTTTTTCTTTTCTGCATTATTTTCATTTACCGGAACAGCTTGAGTGTTATTTCCCCAGTTATTTGTGTAATAGCTGGAAGGATAACACCCGTTTGCAGGATTTGTGCCATAATTTGGTGCATTCACGTTATAAACAGGTGCTGTTGCCCCGGGAGTTGCTACTGATGGATTAAATATTTGAATATTCACTCCGGAATAATTCGGAACTTGTACATTTTGACTTTGGGGCTGCTGAATCTGAGGTTGAGCTTGATATTGTACAGGCTGCTGAATTGCAGGCTGTGCGTGAATATTCTGCTGCTGTGTTTGAGCTGTACATTGCGGCATTACCTTTGGCTGCTGAATGTTTTGTTGTCCTACTGAACTTTGCATGAAAACTACCCTTTTACTACTTACATTAATAAAGTATTAATTAAATGGATTATTGCCTTTTTTTTAAGAAATGTTACATAATTTTTTATATTTTGCATGAAAGCTATAATTTAAATATGGTTAGTTATGAAGAAAATTTTTTATCGAAGCGTCCACAACACTTGTGTCACATGTGCGGAAAATGCTGTCGTGTTGTAACAACTTCAATCCCTTACTCTGAATTGTGTGAAATGGCAAAAAAAGGTGATAAAGGAGCATTGGATTTTCTTTCATTATTTGTTCCTTATGAATCAGTTGAAGCTGCAAGAAAAGTTGATGCTTCTATTGTAGATAATATTATAATGCGTTTATCTGATGACGGGAATTATAATGAGGAGAATATAACATTTTATGGATGTAAATATCTTCAGTCTGACAATTTATGTTCTCGTTATGAAACCAGGTTAACCTTATGTAAACATTGTCCGTCTTCTCCATGGTCAATTGTGCCGCCGGGATGCGGTTTTGAAGGCTGGCTTTTCTGGCAGCGAGAGGAATTGAAACAAAAAATCCGTAAGTCAAAAGAAGAATTAATTGAATTACAGCTGCTTAAAAAGAAAACTACAAATCCTGAAAATTTAAAGAAAATTTTATCCGTAGAGCAAAAAATTCTAAAAAATATTGATGCGTATAAAAAATACGGATCTCAGGACTGGTAAATTACTGTAAAAGTAATTTATCAAGTTTTTTTCTGTAAAATTCAGTATTAATATTCAGGTTTTCTCCTATCTCCAAAAGCATTTCCACAAATTTTTTGTTTGCAGAACGTTTATTAAACGATTCTGATTCCAAAATATCGCCTATTTTATGATAAATTTTGGCGAAATAAATGTTTTGAGCTTCTGAAATATCAATTTGAAGTTCTAATTTTCTGATATTATCAAATATTTCTAACAAAACATCTGCCTGCTGAATTTCAAAACTGTGAACGAGTCTGTTAATATTTTGAAGAATTTTTTTACTAAAAATTTTGTTAGATGGAGTTTTATCGATATTAATATCAATCTTTTTGGCTTCATAATTAATATCAGTTGCCTGCTGGATTAAGTCGTCTTCAATAAATCCGTCAGAATGAACAACTATATCATTGAATTTGTGCCCCAATGCATAAGCTGCAGATATTTTAAATTCATCAGGAATTTTTAAGCCCAATCCTTGAAGATGATAAATTGAACCTTTCCCTTCATCATACATAACCTTGTATGTTTCAGCAAATTTCTCAAGTTTACCTTTGAGAAGTATTTGAAGGATTTTTCTTCTTTCTTCAATAAATATATCCTTTAATGTAAAATATTCTTTTCCGAAATATTCATCCATAGAACGAATAATTTCGGTAAGCGGGTTCATTAGAAATGTCTTTATAAGATTGGTCTTAAGCCTGTTAAATTCTGTATCATCAGAATACTCTTTAATTGCACAGTGGAAATCGCCTCCTGCATATTGCATTAGTGCAAACATTACATTTGATTTTTGCAATGTGATTTTTGATTGTATTTCGATGTGACCTACAACAAATGTAGACGATCCTTTTTGAACTTTTTTATATCCTTCTTTTTTGATTGTATAACAATAAACGCTTTCTTCGTCTTCAAAATCCTGATAAAGAGAAGATAAAGCCCATAGGCTTGCAATTTGTTTTGTTGTCACAATAGATGGTTTTACAAATCGTTCAAAAATATCTTTACCTGTTCCGTGTTCAGGAATATTGCTTTTTGCTTCGGCAAGTATATTTAGGAAGTGTTCTTCGAGATTTTTATTTGTAAACCTTGTCGCAAGCTGCATGGCACGTGCTGCGTATTTCATAATCTGTACGGTTTCAATTCCTGAAATTTCGGAGAAAAACCAGCCGCAGCTTGTGTACATAAGCAGTGATTGCCGTTGAATTTCCAATAATTCCATAGCTTTAACTTTATCTTCATCAGATAATTCAGGTTTAAAGTTTTCCTGCTGGAATTTTTTTACATTCATTTCATTTCTGTCAAGAATAACTTCTATATATTTATTACGAACTTCCCAGACATTATCAAAATATTTTGCGCCTTCCTGTTCAAAAATTTGTGCAAATTCATCTCTTAAATAATCAAGAGCATTTCTTAAAGGTTTACGCCATTTTTGGTTCCAGCCGGGATGTCCGCCTGTTGAACATCCGCAGTCTTCTTTCCATCTTCCGACGCCATGGAAGCAGCTCCAGCTTGATGCCTGTTTAATTTCAACTTCGCAGTCGCTTTCGTATTTTTCCAAATATTCTGCGTAATTAGTAATGGTAAAGCCCTCATCTTTTGCTTTAATTTTTAAAACATAAGCGAGTGCCATATCTCCGAATTTTGTGTGGTGGCCGTAGCTTTCTCCATCAGTTGCAATGTTAATAAGCTGAGGATAATCTCTGCATTCTGATACACCTTCTTTCAGGCGTTTAATGAATTTGTTTCCATCCTTAAGCAGTTCATCAAAAGCAACAGAACGTGAGATAGCACCGTCATAGAAGAATAAATCAATAGTTTTTCCGGGTGCTGATTTAATATTATATTTATATGAGCGTGCGGGGTCGATATTTCCCCAGCTGACGTCTGTCCATTCTTTGTCGCCTTTTTTTCTGAATTTTTCAGCTTGATAAGGGGACAGTATTGTAAATTTAATCCCGTTTTCTACAAGTACCCTCAAAGTATCATCATCAACAGCTGTTTCGGCTAACCATATCCCCTCAGGTTTTCTTCCAAAGCGGTATTCAAAATCCCTTATTCCCCATTTAACCTGTGTTTGCTTATCCTGTTCGTTGGCAAGCGGCATTATTATGTGGTTGTAAACCTGCGCAATGGCGTTTCCGTGTCCGTTGTGTTCAGGGATACTTTCAATATCGGCTTTAATTATTCTTTCGTAAGTCAGAGGAGCAAATTGTTCCATCCATGAAAGAAGTGTTGGACCGAAGTTATAACTCATGTGTTCGTAATTGTTTACAACATCCAAAATTCTGTTTCTGCTGTCAACAATTTTAGATACAGAATTCGGGTTGTAACATTCTTTGTTAATTCTTTCGTTCCAGTCATGGAATGGCAGCGCACTGTCTTGCAATTCAATAGCTTCCAGCCACGGGTTTTCTCTTGGCGGCTGGTAAAAATGTCCATGAATTGTCAAAAATATATTATTTTTTTTATCGCTCATCTCTTAACTCCGTTAATTAATAGACATATTTTATTTTTCATCTGTTTTAGGCTTTGCGCTGATTACGGTAAATTTATCGACTTCCATCCAAGGGTCGCCAAGCGCGTTTGAAAATACTTTTCCCGTAAATTCTACAATGTCGCCCGAGTTCAAGTCGATATGTTTTTCAGCTTCCGTTCTGTCTAAAAATATTTTTAATTCTGAAAGCGGAATATTGTGATTTGTTACATCAGGTCTTTGAATTAAAAAGGAAATATATTTTTCCGAACTTTTCATAGCCGGTTTGTAATCAAGCCCGAGAGTTGAAAATTTATCAAATTTAGCTTTAATCTTAATGTTTTTGTTCAGGTAGAAGTTAGGTCTTGCAACGACATCCAATGGGTTAACAACAGTATATGTTTTCTGTGCGGGTGCTTGTACAGTAGTTGCATTTACACAGTTATAAACAGTTGGTGCTGATGCATATATGTTTATACCTAAAACCAGTGTTAAAATTAATATTAAGCTTTTGACTTTATTCATTAAGAAATTCCCTTCTTATTTAATTTATTTACAATAATATTCTAGCACAATATTTGTTTTTTGTAACTACCCCAATAAATAGTGGTAAGGTATAACATGTTTACACTAAATCTCGTATAAATCGTCACCCTGAACTTGTTTCAGGGTCTCAAATATAACAGATGCTGAAACGAGTTCAGCATGACAGTTTTGACTGTATCTAGTGTAAACATGTTATACCTTACCTAAATAATACTCTTGAAAAATTTTTAAAAATATTTTATAATAAATAATGAGTTAATATATAAGGAGCAGTCAATGAAAAAGAGATTTTTTAACAACGTCGGGGGGGGGGCGAACTAAAAGCTCCTAAATCAACCTTTTTGGGGTATACGTTAGCCGAGATAGTTGTGGTAATGCTAATTATTGCGGTTGTTGTTGCTGTAACAATCGGAATAACCAAGGCAAAGTTAGATAATGTAGTCTCTTATACATATTACAATGCTTATTCAAC